>OMLO01000908.1_pt1 | contig 21364 bp, 13 predicted proteins | sample 1674811 | NCBI WGS metagenome assembly OMLO01 (sample SAMN06265003, study PRJEB25207) | coral metagenome | isolation source: Coral host | place: Mexico:La Bocana,Puerto Morelos, Mexico | collected 2008-11-13 | reverse complement strand
AAAGAATACGGAGAATTGTCGGATATTTGTTCTACATAATGGTAGACGAAAGGAGTTTGCATGCCTTGTGTTGTAACCATGGATTTGGTTGTTGATTGTGAATATATTCTCAAATTTTCGAGGGAGGATAGCGTTCTTAAACGAGAACATAAACTGACCCAGATGCATGAAATGAATATCTAGAAATTTTCTTAACGTCGTTAAGTAGCAAGTGTTTGTAAAGGAAATTTTAAATCTTGCGACTTGAAATCGGAGAAATTAAAACCATTCCCTTCTGGTTGACTAGATTACTGACGAGAATGTCATGTTTTTAGATTTTCGAAACAATCTTGATGAATTGCCATTGCCGTCCCGTGTATTAATTGATCGCATTGTGGGATTTACTCGCCATGACGGGGAATGAAACGAGATGTTGTCGATGCCGCGAATTCTGATTAAAGAAACGTCGTCATAATGAGCAAGCGGATATTCCAAGTTATCTAGATAATTAGACTTCTTACACTTAATTAAAAAGTGTCCATACATCTCCATGAATGCTTCATAACAACCAGGAAGTCGCAGTGTGTATATGACAGGATTGGCAAGCGAGCTGCTGTACTGAAGAACCTTGAACGCAAGAATCACTTCATATTTGATATCCACACATGAACGGCACGCCCAGTATGCGAAGTTCAGACCAAAGAAAGGACCCCAAGCCACCAGAAAACAACCAATCACTAGCAAAATTGCTTTAGCAATGCGTGTCTCCCTTTCTGCGCCTTGGGCTTGTTGATGATTGTGATGAACACTTTTTGACGCAATTATAAACATTGCAATGTAGACGACAATAATGACTGATAGAGGCCAGAGGAAAGAAACCACAGAAACGAAGAGTGTGTAATAAGGCCATGTGGACGCTTCTGTTACTGTGATACAGCACAGCGCTACTGATACACTCCATACCAGGGTAATGACATAGAAATATGGCTTTTTAGAGGATATGCGATGCAGGAATGGCCATCCTACTGCATAAAACCTTTCTATACTTATCATCATTAAATGCCAAATGGATGCTGTCGAACCTAATACGTCGATTGTGTTCCACAGAGTATAAACAAAGCTCGGAAATTCCACTGAATTAGCGAGAATGTAGATAAAAGAGGGTACTCCAACGCCACCCACAATGATGTCGGAAAACGCAAGATTCACTAGAAAATAGGCAGTGCGCGTGCGCAGTTTATGTTTTCTTAGAAAAACTGAGACAATAATAATGTTTCCCAAGACGATACTAATAGAAATGACTGAGTAGATAATACAAAATGTAATTTTTATGGCGGCGCTTGTGCGGACCAGTTCTTGAAACGTCTCCGTTGTATTGGTTCTGTTGGAAGCAATCCCGTGATCCCCAGATGAATTGGTGGTGGTATCCATCTTTATTCAGAGGAGACCTTTCAGTGTATAGAAGTCGTGTAGGCTTCTCGTTGCTTATGCTGTAACGACTGTTCTCTGGCTTGTGCTTATCTAAGAAAGTAGAAAAGGAAGGCGAGAATCGTGCCTCTTTTAAACAGCCAAACCGCGAAAGAGAGTCAAACCAGTGTTAATTATGGTTGGAAGAGACCCGTTGAGTCACATGCTCTCTTGTGTTCGCTGCAACACAAAAAGAGAAATCTCGTTCATAGATGATCGCATGTGTTTAAAGGTAAGTCAATTCAAATTATTTAAGGGGGTTTCTTGTTTTATGTGTCCATTACTTTGGTACGCTCATTTTAAAAATCAAGACGAATATATCCTGGTGTCGCTGGGCTCGGTTGTTGATTTAATTTCTTCTCCCATGTTGGGAAATAGGGCTAACTCGTTTATTTCGGAACAAAAGCATCAATTTGTGATTATCTGTATGTTTTAAGAGAAGAAGACTTCACGTGTCTCTTAGTCTCCTCATGTTTGCAGCTGCTCGGGCGCGTCTCCTTGCATCGAACGATTGTTGAGATTTAGTATTTAGCTCATGAGGGTTTTCAGTTTTATATCTTCTGTAGACCATATGTACCTGATGAGAGATTTGGTTTGATTCACAAAATTATCTGGTAAACGTCTTGAATAATAAAATTCTTACCTTTTTGTTGGTGTTAACTTTAAACATATCTTTGGCTGGAAGCCCGCATCATAAATAGAATCAACCTTCAGTGGGGCTTTTAGTGTCATAGAATATCAATTGTTTTCACCTTACAGCGAACAAACAACTAAGACAAACAAATATGACATATTAAGGAAATCAAGGAGTTGTCAAAACTTAGTTTTCTTTCGCGATGTCACGGCTACTAATTTGAAATGACTACTGTTTATTATATAATTTTGAAGAAGAACACTCTTGCTAAAGTCCTTTCTTTAAACTTGAATCGATTGTCTCCAATTTCTGAATTAAGTGTTTAAAAATCACAATTTTACTATGGGTGTGAAAACATTAGGCATTTTCTCAAATGAAATACCTTCTCGAGTCTTGACCATATTTAACCAAAACGAAAATTAATTAGTCAAGAAAAAAACTCGGCTATTTTTAACTCATACATATATAATCCGAACACAGTAAACAAGCTTTGTCATCTGGCTGTGCTTTGTGTTTCGACATCGTTCAATTAGCATTTTAAATGCTCGTGTTTATTCAGCCGTCTGCGTCGTATTCGAACAGAGCAAACTGTCCGCCACCTTCACCAATTTAAAAATTATCATCGATTACTGGAGCTGTTAATTTGATTACAAATTTAGTGAATACACAAAATCACTTCAGCACATTCGTAGAACCAAACGATAAAAATCTGTATGAAAACTGATTCGCATTTCAAGTTTCTGTGATTTTTAATGTGCGATGATCCTGATTATTTTTTTTTGCAATGTTTGTGTGCTCTGTTTACTCAGAAGATCTAGTTAACAGATGCTATTCAAAACATTTCATTTATTTATCTTCTCTTGGTTACTAGACAATCATTCTTTAGTAGACAATTATTTTTAGACAACATGAAATCGAGGGACGTTTCTCTTTGTATCGTTTGTGAAAGTACTGCAACTCATTTGAATGTTCAAAGCTCCAATGCACATTGGCCAAAAACTACTTTCTTTACTGCAACCGGGAACAAGCGAACCGTCCACACTAGGTCTCACTTTTCTTAGATAGATATAGTGTTAAATAAAAACAAGACACGAACAAGAGCATTTGGAAGAAAACCACCATGAACATAGAACAGAAAGGTCCGATGGTATGAAAAGGCCTCGTTGTGCCACGTGTCACTTCAACGGAGAATAAAATTGCCACAAAAATAGCCTCGAGCTAGATACTAGAGAACTTAAGCAAACCACACGACGACGACGGCAACGAGAACGTCACCAAACAAAAGGTTTACTGAGCAAAACAATGGCTGTTATAAATCTTTGTACATTTCTTTGCTGTCCTCTGCAAAACAACAACGTGAAATGACTACGGTTCTGCATAGTCTGAGGAACGCGAATAACGGCGACATATTTCCATTTGGAACTGAACACTCTTATTACATATTCGCCTAAGCACGTATTTAGAGCCATTGTTGTACTGAACAGATCTGGACAATTGCGAATTTCGCTGAGAAAATACGAATTCATGTTTGACTAGGCGTCGTCCTCGGTGTCTCCGTGGTTTCTGCGTTCCCTACTTTTTTATATAGATTGTTGATTTGAACATGCTCCGCAATCAACTTAACTGAATACGAGACTGCGAGCTTGGTATTAAGGCTGGTGTTCACTAGCGACAAAGTCGTAGTCGGAGTCATGATAATCAGAAGCGCAGAACGATACGATTTAGTGAAAATTAAACTAACGGAGTCGGAAGCAGAACGCCGATTCTGCTTATGACTCTGTCTCTTTATACGATCCAGTGAAAACTAGATTGTCGGAGTCGGAAACAGAAGCGGAAGAATAAACCAATCACAACTGTTTCCTCATGTACTTTCTGCTTACAGCATGAAGAAATATTCCGACAAGACAACTTTTTATGAGTGAAGTTTTATTCAACGTCCTAACGGTTCTCTCTACAAAGTTATACTGCACTATGAATAATAATTTTTAGCGCGATCTTAAGCTAATTGAATGTGAACAAAGAACGGTCCATCTAAACAATCGTCGGCTAATTGAATATGCAATAGCGTATTGCAACAACAACACTCGATTCCGGCCTACAGTAGGAATTTGTCGGTTCTTCCCCTTTTGCTTCCGACTCCGACAATCCGTACGCTTGGGCTGGCTCGGCAGGGTTTTAAACCGTACAAATGAATGATGGCAAGCAATCCCAAATGACTCCTTTAACAGATATGGAGGTTCACCTTTTTTACTAAAGTGTAATTATGATTCTAAACTCTTAGACAAACAACCTCCTCTCTTTTATTGTGAAATGTTGGATTATTTTAAGGAACTGCGTACAGGTCACCCTGATGTCTATAAAAGTGAATTCATTCTTTGGAATAACAAGGAAATCACGATAGAGAATAAATCTATATTTTGGGCACATCTCTCTCAAAAAGGAATCTGTTTTATTCAAGACTTATTAAATGAAAACGGAAAATTCTTGTCTCTTGATGATATACAAGTTAAATATGACGTTCACCTGAATTTTCTTTAATATTTTCTTATTCTTATTTACTTATAGCTGCGATTCCAAGTTGCTTGAAAAAAGCAGCTCAAGAAATTGCCGTAACAAAAAGAGATATACTTAAAGTGCCACTAAAATCAAATTATCGATATCCATTTTTTTTTTACATTTTCGCACACAATAAGTCTTTCCGAAACATTTTGCCAAATTTCAAGCTATTACGAAGATCAGAACTCACGTTTTTTAGACCTTTATTTCCGAGAATTTACGGTCGCCATTAATTTTCCTTGTTCCAAGTCTTGGTCGAGAATTGGATTAAATGACGTCATACTCTCAAAAATACCTCACGGATTGAAATTATAATCACAATTAATGTAGAAAATTGCACGAATATAAGGGCAACGTTTTTTTGTTATTCTTTATGAAAATTCTCAGAAATAAAGGTCCAAAAAACGTGAGTTCTGATGTTCGTAATAGCTTGAAATTTGGCAAGATCTTTCGGAAAGACTTATTGTGTACGAAAATGTTAAAAAATGGATATCGAGAATTTGATTTTAGTGGCACTTTAAGGAACAAGAGGTTTTTTACTTTTCTGACAATAGATTATTTTCCTTGACCAAACTGAGATGTAAGGACTACTACAATTTATTTCAGGAAGGTAAAATTACAGAGCCCACTGCTGTTAAACGCTGGTCTAGCTTCTTTCCTTACTTTACCACTAACTGGGAACAGTCTTTCAGTACAATTTATAAATCGACTAAAGACAATAAATTAACATAACTTGGTTACAGGATTCTTCATAGAGTTTTAGTAAAGAAAACAAAGAACTTAAGAAATTCGAAATCAGAAATGATGATCTTTGTGATCAGTGTAAGACTCCGGATTCACTAGAACATACTTTTTTACGATGTCCTGCAGATGTCAAATTTCATCATGAAATCTTATCATGGTTTAATGTATCCCACAATACAGTTAATAACCTTTCCCCTGAGCAAATTCTGATGCAGAAATATATCCCTTGTCCTATAAATGATAACCTCATCTACTCATCCTGTTTATTAAAAAGTATGTATACAGTTGTAAAATTAATGTGATGGCCCTTAATTGTACGCAATTTATAAATAATTTAAAAACACAAAGGAAAATAGAAAGATTAACTTGATGTAATTATTATCTCTCATAGCCTTCTCACGGGTAATTAACTAATAATTAAGTTAATAATAAGAATGGTAAGCAATGATATTGTAAATTAGTATTAGGTATGTTAATGTAAGCAATCTCCGTTCATTTTATTTTATGTTCTATATATATATATTTGTTTTTTGTTCTCTTTCCTTTTTAGTGTGTTTCTGTATTTTTTGGTATCTCAATGTCATTATTGCAAATAAATAAATAATAACAAAAAAAAAACAGTAAGCGACTGCGCGACGCAGTCGTAAACAGAATCGAAAGAAATGGGAACGTTCTGATTCTTCCGATTTCGATTCCAACGGGCTTATGATTGCACTTATGACTTCAATTTTCGATTTTCACTATCACGTAAGCGCTAGCGCTCTTACGACTCCGACTACGAATCCGTCGCTAGTGAAAAACAGCCTTTAAGCCGGATTCTTATCACCCCGACTTCCATCAAAGTGCAATTTTCTAAATGCTATCAATTGTCTTCATTTTTTACCATGCACTTGAATAATTCTTTCCGTGTGTTGACATTGTACTTCTAGTCCAGTTTAGACGTTGTAATACATTGTACACGTCTAAGCCTCTTAAAGTGGAATTTCATCTTGTACAGGTTCGTCCTTCTTCAGTATTGTTTTAACTAGGGTGCATGAGTTGTTTGCTGATTGAATACCTGGAATTTCCATAACGTGTAGATCATTCCGAGATTCTTCATTAATGGCATGAAACCTGAAAAAACACCACTGTACTTTAGCTCTCAGATCAGGCACTAATAATATTACTGCCACAGGAATTACGGCAGAACTACTGTACAGGAGGCATCTTAATCCAGTTGATATAGAAAGCTTGTAAAGATCGCAGGAAGCACAGAAGAAGTTCAAAACAATGACAACGTGGTATGGCAAGCTTGTGAAAAAATATGACGAAAACACCACAGCCATTGCTTTGCTAATTGCAACGTTGTTTTCTTGTGAGGGAGTTAACTCGTGTTGGAGCAATCTCAACGGAACTGTTAAGAACACAGCACAGGTGACAAGAGCGGGGAATCCAAAAAAGGAGGTAGAAGACACAACTGCGAGAACTGGCGCCCTAGTGAAATAATATATGATTATCATAACTGATGATAGTGAAGAAGCAGCCAGCCAGGGAGAGAGGCCTGCTATGTAGGTGATCCGATCTGCTGCCGTGCGATGAACGATTGGCCAGCTAATCGCACACGTCCTTTCTGTTGCTATTAAAACCAGATGAAGGTTAGATAGTAATCCATGAAAGACATCAAAACTGTAAACACATATATCATTTAGTTCGTCAAGATTCATTAAAGTGTTGTTGTTGTGTTGCTCTATTAGGATAAACAACCACAGTGGGATTAAAACAATAGCTGTTGTCAGGTTTGCGAGAGCTTGACTGGATAATAAGTGTCCAAGTCTTGCAAAACACATTCGATCATCAGGATTGAATGGCTTCCAGGTGAGAATAGCGATGTTAGCTGGTAATGCAATGACGCATATAACACAGAGAAGAACAAAATATATCCAGGTTAAAACAGGATCTAGACTTGTCATGGTTTCTTCTAGCACTGTCTTCTACTACCTGAAATAAATTACCCAACAAAAAGAAAAACGTTAGTATTCTTAATTTCGGTGCAATATTTCATTAACTGCAAATTAAACTAAGCTTTTTAACAGCTGGGTCAGCTTCAGATTCAGCTTTGTCCTCCTAAAACTATATTGCTTTTCTTTTTTTACAAGCGACAATCAGTGAGCAAGTAAGAACTCGGAGATGGAAGAAGCTGGGCCATATCAGTGAGAATCAGTCTTGAGACCAAAATCCCAAAATAGCACTAACATGGGCACCACAAGACAATCGCCGAAGAGGACGGCCAAGAGATTCGGCGACAAACGGTGAATAAGAACATCTCGGATACAAGACGTGGAGGAGGTTGCGGCAAAAGCCCGAATTGTTTGGAGGTAACGGATTGACGGCGCCATTCTCCACGAGGAAAGAAGGGAAATATGATGATTTTACCACAAATCCGGACTCTATCAATCCTATGTGCTGCGACATCAGGCAACCCGATTTTAACAACTCTTGTTAAAATCTAATACACGTCATAATTATTACTGTACAGCTAAACTTAAGGACGGTGCCTGTTAAATACAAAGGTCTTTTCGCCAGATTAGGACCATGTCGAAGAAGTCGATCTTAGTAAGGTGTATTGTACGCATTTTCCCGAGATAATTAGCTTTGAATCTCACAGATTTCTTTAGATTCGCCTTTACATATAGAAAGACAAACACATTAATGAAGGTCTTCAAATTATATGGTAAATAGTAACATAAAAACCACTTTTGGTATGTCTGATAACAAAATCGCGGCAATAGCGCTTTAAACGTCTCTGAACAGCTCCATTTTCCCCACAACCAGAAACTAATCAAGTATGAATAGGTTCATTCGACATAAAATTTAGGCGGTAGCCACCGGTTTTTAAAAGTTAAATGAGTTATTCTCATGCATTTTTTAAGGAACCTCTGGACGCATTTTGATGTTTTTATTCGGTTGCTTACCTTCTGAGGATATCTAGGAGAGATTTGCCGATCGCGCGCTCAAGGCCAGTGTCCTATCTTATCCCCTGCACCCTGCTTCTGGCTGAATATAGGTTCAAAAAATGAAACACAGAGGAATGTTTTCACAATGGCGATTGCATCTGGCTTTGAAAATCGTTTAAATCCAAAAACAGAAGCAGAAGGAAAAATATTATATATAATGCTTACGTTGCAAAGGACATTTTAAAATGATAACAATTGTTCCTACCAAGTAGACAGTCTGCGGCTGCACTCACTTATTTCTCGTTGTTTGCTTGTCTTCTGATATTTTTCCTCTTCTTTGAGTCTTTCAAAGTGGCTTTGTTTAACGTCCGTTATTTGTTTTTTCGATATTATCTGAATAATTATTTATTCAGGGAAATCTTCCACAGAAACAGATCACGTTTTTGATAATATAACTGATTTTAAATGAATAATTTTATTTTCCTCTTCCTCTTTACAGGTCGTGGAGCAAATCTATTGATAGATATGTTTTACAGCCGGTATAGCGCAAACCTATTTGTATCATGGTGTGGCCGAGACCGGTCCAATTAAAATAACACACCTCAAACCACAGGCTACTTAATAAGAATACAAAAGGCTTCTTGCTAATTGTCCAGATAACGAAGGAGATAGCTCTTGCAATGAATGAACGAGCTAATTAATCAGTCTACACAAAACTATAGCATAGGTTGGCTAAGGGCTGCATACAAATGCAGAAAACACAGTTTCGACCACTGTGCAATGGCATGATATGAACTTGTTATTTACAAATCCAATAGTCGCTGTTTCCTGCTTTGGAGAGAAGAAATATTTTCAAGCTACACCTGATCATAATTAAACACCTTTTGCTTTGAAAATGAAGCGTAGCTTTTTTTATATTTATTGTAACTTAAAGTTAAGTTGCTACAGGCGTAAAAGTTGGCTAAACTGAGTCGTATTTTTCAATTGCGGTTGGAACACGAGGCAGGTGCCAAACTCACAGTCGTCAAAATTATTCAAACATTAGCGCGTCCCGCACGCAGAGACTGCTGTCGCTGTTTTTTCGTAAATATTGATGAAAGAAAGAAAACCAATGTCGATAATAAAGTTATTACAATAAGGGAAAATGATATAAAAGGTTTATTGTCACTGTCTAGAACTGGAAACTGCTGAAATTGCACTTTCTCCTTCTCGTTGTTATAGGATTCTGTTATTATTCATAGCCCGTTTCATAATGTCACCAAGTTAGGAGAATTATGCTCTGATACGAATGATGTTTGAACTTAGAAATATGAAAGGAGGCCAAATAGACTGTTACTACAAACACAACAGCAATGTGCGGTACTAGGAGAATTGTATTTTTATTTAGAATAATGTACATCATATTCATTTATGAAACCAGAAACAAGATAGTGATAACAGGAAACTCCCAGCTTTTAGTAAATTTGGCAATTAGATGGTTACTCTACAGACATGTCGTTACGAAACATTCACAGGATTTTAAATATTTCTATGTTAGCGCATAACTTCACAAAAATAAATTACGTGTATCCATGACAACCTTGTTTGTGGTCCTGCAACCAGAACAACAAACCTGCCCTACCTCCATTATATGATTATACGAGTCTTGGCAAAATGTGCCTTACTTTATAGTCTCAGGTGTAGATTTAATCACCTGCGAACTCCGCAGTCATGACAAAGGAGAGCTGTTTCCTCCTTTTTTGGACTGATCAGCATTGTGCAAATCAAAATTAATGACCTTTAGCGTTTAAGGGAGAAAGGTAACTGGAGGTTGAACGTGTGTGGTTGCATGATTTTAAAAGACCCAACAGAGCTATTAAATTACCCAATCTACGAGTAATTGTAGCGTACGGCATAAAATATGCGAGTATATATTATGTTCTTTGTATTTATAGCAAGTTCTGTAAGTGGAGAACGGATGTATCAGAACATGTCATGTTTATTATTCCAAATGACGCGAGAGCTTAAATTACACCCAGTCCTATGACAAGTCTACTCCAAGATCAGAGGATAAAACAACAAATATGGTATGCAGAGCAAGGAGCACCGCATAGTGCCTTCGCTAATCGATTTATTATCATAACGTTATATTTTTAGTAATATTTTGTCAGACTGAGGGATATCTGAGGACATCCTGTTTTTCTTAGTGATCGTCAACCGATTATTGTTAAGAATAGAACTGAATGTTTCAAAAAAGGTTGTTAAGTATTTTTTTTAACTACAAAAACAGGGTGGCCCGACAAGACATACTAGACTTTCCATTTGGTTTTAATGACAAAGTTTGTTTCTACAGGCATCAATGAAGTTTTCTGTGACTGTCGCAATCTGAAAGCTGTTTCTTTTTGAGAACAGCTAATCTCCACGATAATATCTATGCTTATTTTTCCTTGACATGGAATACTGTATTTTTATCTTTTTGACCCAATAGCAACAGCTTTGTGTAGTGTATTTCCCGTTCAGCTAATATTCGATTCCCTCCACAATTGCAGTCTTTTCTGAATCGTTTCCATTTGTAGAAACAGCATTTGGTTCATTTCCACTATAACTGCTCGTCCGCTGATCATTAATGTCAGGTAGTTCAACATCTCGGCGTCGAGAACTTGTTCTCCTAGATTTTTGCAGCTCCATCGAATTCCGATAAAAAGATGAGGTAAATTTTCTTTCTTTGAGAAGAATGGTGATCGGTCGTCGAAATTCGGGCATGCGTGCAGAGTACACAACAGGATTTAATGCAGATCCACTGTAATGCAGCGCCTTGAAGAAGAGAACAACCTGTAGTGGCACTGCTGCTCCGCAACTTGCGCAAGAGAAGAGCACTAAGTTAAGACTGAAAAATGGCAACCAAGTAACGAGAAAAAGAAGAATAAGAGCAAAGATTGTGAGCGCTGTACGGCTCTCTCTTCTAACAGCTCGAGCTCTGTTACGTGGTATCTTTGTCTTATGTTTTATGATGATCCAAATCGACGTGTAAGCGAATAAAATCGCAGAGAAAGGTATAAAGAAGCCAAGCGTGGAATAAATAAGGAACGTGCCTTTCCATTCGGGGCCTTTTGGTATGAAGAAGTTAAGAGAAGCAATACCAGCGGCCGTTAACCAGACTGTTGTTAAGATTATGAAATTGATACGGGCGGATGTAGTCCGGTGACGCAATGGGAAGGCAATGGCGTACACTCGCTCAACGCTGATTGTCATTAATTGGAGAATGGACAGCATTCCAGAGAGAATATCCATCGGGCTGAATATTGTTTGCACAAGGCTTGCTGCCTGGTTCTGATTGAATAGTAGAATAAGCAAAGTTACATATAGAGGAATCGTTGCGGTGCCCACCAAAATATCACCGAGTGCCAGGCCAATCACAAAATAATTGGTTCTTGTCCTTAAGTTTCGCTTCTTTGCAAACACCAATACAATGAGGACGTTCCCACATATCGCGAAAGTGGCGAGAATCAAGTACACCACACACCATAATATCAGGTATTGTAATTCGATGAAAGGAGCCGGGATACCTGAAGAGACCGCTGTGGGACCACTTGAGTTGGTGCCGTTTGAACTGTTAGACGCCATTTCACGTAGTGGGAGACCTGCAGTGTGAGAATTAATGAAAGAGTTAGCAAAAGACTGTTCTTCGTGCAGGTTTTTTAACCCATTTGGTCTTCTTGGGACGAAGTGCTGTTACTAGACCGTTTTTAGACCATTGTTATCTTAAATTAACCCGCCTTCTTTCTATATTGACAAAACTAACTTCCAGTTGGTAATTTGTAGGTGTAGTTGTGTTGTCGCACATTCATCTCAATAGCTGTAAGACAAGTTGTTCAACTGATCATGGTTAATGCTTTCAAACTCTTTGCTGTATTCAAGGAGCGATATCCCCGAGTCTTTTGACCCCCTGAGGCAACATAGATAGAGATAGCAAATACTCAAAGCTGCCCTTAGATAAAATCAAGGAAATAGGTTTACATTCATATGAATTATGTTTTTACAATCCTCTGCAATTTTTACTTTACCCCTTTTTATAAAGTGTTTCTTAGAAGTTGTATATATATGAATTAGAAAATAAAGCTCGATCTATTTTTAAACATATTTGGTAAATTCGCTACTATTAAATGGCGAAGCTAAGCTAGAAGTAGTACTTCTAGGAGATATTTCAAGAATCATCCATGAGATCACTCTGTTATTCTATTTGACAATAATTGAAGAAAGCGGAATTGTCACATAATGCAAAATTTGCGTGAAAATAAATAATAAATTTTGTGTTATCAGTCACATGAATATGGAGCGGTTGCTATGACGAATTTTTCCAAAATATATTTACTCGTATCCTGCGCTGATGTTAGCTTCCGAATAGCGTCAAGCAAAAATATACTCGTATAATCCCGGCTTTGAATGTTACACCGTGGTATGGTGGCCATGGTATAATGGCTACTGTCGTTACTGAGAACAACTGGCAGATTAAATGACATAAAACGTCCTTCTTGTCAAGTACAGTGTAAAAATGTCTCCTAATCTGCGACGAAGCCGAAGATTATTTACTAAAAAATCTTTAAACTTTATTCGCGATTGTCTTCCGACGCGGCTTTCGTTAAAATTATATCCTAAATCACCAATTTTGAGTAATTCTAGAATTTTCATCTCATATTTTTATAATGACGATTAGGTTTTCATTTCCCTTGGGCTTGCCTGTTTGATTTGTGTACACATCATAGGCAGATAACGTCACTATTAAAGCCAGTGGGTTTTAAAAACAAACTTATGTGTTGTGGCGTTTTTATCTTCGGCGCGGGTCAGGCAATCTTGCCGTGCTTTGCATATGATATCCTGAGGTATTTGTAATTACTCCGTCCTACCTCGCTCAGACCCGGGCCTGTTGTGAATATAGCAAAAAGCTATCGAGGTTGTAGAATTTAGTAACCAATTAACAACTTGTAGTATTTCAGTATTATTTTCAGTGCAATTAAAATTGCTGGTAGTGGAAAGAGTATTTGAAATAATTCAGAATACGTGATTCTCCTTTATTTGAGTTATCTGATTATGGAGAAAAAAAATCATCTTCTTGTGGACCGCTGTCCTCTGATTTTGTCAAAATCGGAGCTTATAACATTAAATACACCTGTGGTTTTTTAAGTTTATCCTTCAGTGCTTCAAAAAACGAATCCAATCATACTCACAGTTGTTTCACAAGTTAGAAGGAACACCCCATCGTTGAATTTCGATTAAAGAAAGGGAGCTTCGTTCAGATGAGGGAAACCGCATGTCTTCCTGAAACACATCACCGCGGGTTTCCTGTAGTTTATGAATCAATTTCAATGAAACATCGTACCTTGTCTGTGCGCAGTTCTAATTATTCCGCCTTATGGTTTGGTTTGGATCGGTCAAGGCCAGGTTCACCACCAATTCAATTAATAACTTTGTATCATTCAATGAACGAATCGAATATATATAGGTTGCCTAGTGGCGTGAAGGCATTGTTTCTGTTTACAAACCGCACGCTCTACAAATACTTAAATATAAAAAATGACATAGATTCAATTATTTTTACATTTGTTCTTGGATAATGTTAAGATAAACACACAAATGTTTGATGATATTAAGGATTGTAGATAACGTCTAGTTCATGTCTGGGATTTTTTTAAGTATCTTATTGGCATATGATATGAGAATTTTATTGGATATGAAGACAACCTAAAGGGATTTCTGAACACTAATCGAAATGGGGCTGTAAGTAGGCGAGGAAAATAACATGATAGAACATAAATCAACACCTAAGTCGAGCTTTACGATCATCGGATACTTTTGACACAAATATTTGAAACAATGTTTAGGGAAGTTTTCTCCTTAAGTACTGGTATCCAACCTCGAAAAAAATGACAATATCAAACTAGACTGAAACAAAGAATTACTGGTTGTTTTAGCAAATATAAAACAATAAATTTATTTAAAATTTATTATATTTTATCATTACAACTGTGGGCGGTCTTTATCTCTTTACAAGGGCATGCGCAAATCAGGAAGGAAAGAGAAAATTTAAAATTTAGGATTTTTTTGTATTTCAAAAGCTGATTCTGTATGTTACGTTCCTGATGCTGTAAAGTCGGTAAAATTTAGCATCCTCGAGTTACAAGCTTAACTGTATAGTGGTCTATTCCGCCATAACAATTATCGCGCCATTATAAACATGTGGTTGCTATGCAACCTCAATGCAGCATTTTGGAATTGCATCAACAATGTACGTGACACGATGTTTGCCCAAAATGCTTGCGCGAAATAATTATTTAAACGGAAAATGTTCTTGAGGAGACAAGCCTTTTTGCAAATTTGCTGGTAAAACTGACGTGTTCTAAGGAACAAAACGTCTTTTTAAAAGCCTGAAAAGGAAATCTCTTGAAACTAATTGCAGAAGAGCTCCTAACATGAAATGTGCAGCTTGCAATAAAAACAGCAACGACCTTGATTTGTGTCTCAATATTAAAATTTGTTTATTGTGTATTTCTCAAGATTTTACTGGGATTGTAACCTTTTTCCGGCAGCAGCAATAAGTAATTCAAGAGCTGATTTAGTTTTCCACACTCTACAATAACATGGGCCACAGAGGATGGAAAGTTCTTTGTATCAACAGAGAATTTAAAAACTTGCTGAATTGGAGGGACTTTTGCGATCAGTTGCTTTTAACGGTGAGTGAATAAAATCTTTAGCCTTCCTTACATGGTCTAAAATGTCCTACATTATGCGTGGCCCATGTTTATTTAACTAAACATATATCAGGTGGTTGTGGAGGCACTGGTTATTCATAAATCATCAGTTTAAAATAAAATCGTTCTTCGACTGAGAAATCAAACCAATAATATCCTGTTGAAAAGATTTTAAAACCAAGCCCATTTGATTGCAGCGGACACAGCGTCGTTCCTTTCATGTTTCGGTAAGACACATTTTGAAGCTAACATTTTAAAATACAATATCAGCTGGTCTGGAATTTAAATCAAATGTTCTTAATTGAAGCCAACGGACAGAGAGCGACATGCAGGGCTGGAATTATCGCGTTAACCACATAATATTTTTATCTTCCTATGGCGCATGGGAAGAGCAACCTGATTACAAACACTGTTCAGTCGCTTTTTAGTCACTGTTGCAATTTGTGACCGCTAAAATAACGCGCAAATAAAGCCCCACCAAACTTCAAGCCGAGCAAGTTCAGACTGAAACCGTAGCTGGTCTGGTTGTTTTGATATGAGTATGCCACGCCGAAAACATTATGTGTGCCCAGCAAAAAATATTTAAAAAGATTTTCTACGTATTATTGCAGCATTTTGCTCTTACCGTGAGAATTGGGCCTGCTAGCTGAGCCTGTAGTTAGGCAGGTTAAGTGCAGCTAATGAGTCTAACCGCACCTTATGAAACACAGCTCTACTCGTCAGCACGCTTTTGTAGTTCTTATTTAAGCAAACAACCCTTTGAATTTTCTGATGCCCAGCGGGTATTACTGACGAACGCAAATGACTACAGTATCACTAATATTGCTAATTACCATAATAGAAATCCAGAACGCTTTTAAAATCTTAAGTATTAAACTGCTTAATGCGTAAAGCACCCTATCTTCACCGTTTTTAGTCCACTCAGTAATCAGATCTCTGTTAGTGAGAACGTAATAATACTCCCGCTCGCCAAAGAACTTTCTAAGTTGTGGGATATTTGGAAATGATAGCATCTGTTATTTTAGGTTTTCAAAAGATCAGGAGACTCAAAATTGATGAATGTTATCTCCCACCCAGTGGGGTACTTTTCACTGCGAACAAAGCCTTAACTCCTGAAGCTTTAATGAACGAAAATCGGCCTCAAATATGATATATTCAATAGGTGAAACCAACACAATTTCATCTTAAGATATCGATTGTAAACTCGTCAAAGACAAGTTGCTTTGTAATATCAGTTTTGCCCGGGCTTTGGTAGGTTAAGTCAGTCAGTCTTAGCCGTTGTTGGATAAAAATGGCACTTAAATTTTCCGACATTAGGAACTATAGAAAAGAAAAAAATCCAAACAGCTGCTGCTTAATTTTCAATAAATCTCCCAGTCTTGATCTATATGGATTTTTCTTTGATAGCCCGATATCATCCCTTTATTGAAAGGAAATTTAAAGCGGCAAGCTCTTTTCTACTTTTTCTTGTGTAAATAGTTGGTCACCCGCAGTCCGGAGCAATTAACGTCGCCATTATTTTTCAAATTTTCATTAAAACGTAGATATTTGTGAAAGAAAAGTGGCGCCCACATTGAATTCCCGACAGCTATGAGTAACCAAGGATTTTTCAAAGGTTTTAAATATAAATCTTGACCAACCAAAATGCATTAGGCATTGTCAGTGAATCAATTTAATAATTTTAATTTTATCGCTCAATCTTCTTAGTTTGCGAGGTAAATAAAACTATATGATAAAGCGATTAACAAAGAAAGCAGAGACGTGGCTTCTTTACTGAGTCACAAATTTGTAGAAAAATGATTACTTTGTGTTCTAATTATGCAGCGGGCTTCTAAAGGAAGCTGAGGGGCGTTCTTTTTTGTTCAAGGCTTAAATCACACGCCATGAAGCTATGAAAATCTGTAAACCTCGCTAAACAAAGTTTATATATAAGTTGATATATATATGACCAAACAGAAGTTAGAAGTTTTTTGAAACTTTAATCAGGAATTCAGTACTTTAAAAGGAGACCAATCTGGGTTGATGTATGAACAATGTACCCTAACTCAGAGTGTAAGGGTACTAGAACAAAAGAAAATGATATTAATATCCAAGTTTTAACTATTATTGAGTCTAGGGTAAGATTATAGCACTATTTATGCGCCACCCGAGTAAGTGATCCGAATGGTGCACTATCAGCGAGCGATGGCTACCGTCATCAAAGTTAGGAAATTATCATAATATAGATACAAACGTTTTAACAAATACAATTAATTTAAGAATAGGATATTAAATGCTTTGCGCGTGAAAGCCTTCATCACAGTATAGGGGGCAGTTTGACAAAAGAAACGTGAATAGATCAACAATAGAAATCGATTCAGATACCTCAAATGCTTGTCGCGCTTTTTCTTATGCAAGGTTTACCAATTCATTTGTCATCTATTAGTTTTGCGACATTGTCATCCTCTTTTGTCGACATAAACTACCCGTACTCCCACCGCATGACTGTATCGCTTTTCAGATTTATTCATAAATTCAGGTATTACAATTGTTTATTTTTCAAGCGTCGCACTAGTTTTGCCCTTATCACGCAACAACCTATTAATCCTTTACTACGTTCTTTGATTACTGCTTACAATATGGGTGCTGTATAATCGCTACTCGAGCTGAGCATGTGTTCCCGGCTGCAAATTATACAGCACGTATGTCCCGGATGTTGTGTTGCCAGTGCAATCACCGCCACTTGTCGGACATAAATAGGCCATTTTCGCATTTTCCTGCTTTATCCTAAATTAAGTAGAAGATGGTGGTCTTCCGGTGTTTTCTAATAAGATAATGCACTTTTAAGGTCTAGGAAAACTGCTGAACGCAATCGCGTTTGGCTTCAGTGTGCACCCACTAGCAGTGTTTTTAGACCTCGAGTATTATACTGGTAAACAATGGAACTCAGTCTTCAAAGACCAAATATTTCAGACTAGATTATCCAGACAGAGTCCCACCTTGCATGAACTCACCCTGACTTACTTGAAATGTAAGACGGTGAAAAAATATTCTTAAGACCAAGAGAGTTATGTTGTAACAATTGGTTAAAAAAAAAATAGAAAAATACACTGTTAGGGGCTGTTTAGGGAAAACAAAAAAATAATTTGAAATTTGACGGTGTGGAGTAACGACTTCACCTATATAAATGATAAGAGTGAATGTCACCTTATAGATTCCGTTTATTAAATTCAGAAACAAAAATTGTTAATAACCACGATGCCACAATTCAAATCATATTTATCTTTATATTACCAAGAATAAAAAAAACACTTTTGGGCGACTAAAGAAGATTGAATTTTATTAGAGAGATAAAGGTGAAGGGTGTCAACGCCTTTTATCTTTTCATAGGAGCAAGCTAAGTAGTCATTTGTCATCAAACCGCTATTTTATCATTCTGATTTATTTTATAAATGCAAGATGGTTACAAATTTATCTTGAATACGCCTTACTAATTGCCAAAGTGATTCAAATATGCTAGAAATTGGCTTAATTTGCATAACAATAACTCAGGTATTATGCTGGATCTAGATAGATATAATTCATCATCACCATCATCACAAAGAATTCTTACTTTATAGGCTGCATATAACCACGCATTTCTCTGTGTTTATCACAATAGAAGTTATTTAATAATTTAGTAGCGTGTATTCCTTTGATGTTTTCTCAGCCAACCCACGCTTACACTGAAGATTTTTATCTCGTCCACTCACCATTCTTGCTATTTTTCTCTCCCGTTACTTTTTTATGTTTTCGTTTCAGCTTTTGAATGGTATTTCTTCATGCATATTTAAAATTATTTCATTAACGCAAGCTGCAAAAGGGAAAATTTTGCGCCAATGAAATGAAGTGGTAAATTATGCAGCAAAATTGCTGATATCAATCAAAATTTCTCGTTTTTTAAATGACTGCATAGACCTGTCGGACAACTGGAAAGTTTACTGTCATTCAAATGATTGTCTCTAAACCATGATTCACAGAAGCGCGCGTCGAACGATTTTGTCTGCGCTTTTTAATTCCAGCAGGTTCAAAATTCAATGGAAGATTTCTGGAAGAACATCTCTGGCCATTTCCTCTTGAGCAACAAGATAACGATTTGTATTTACAAGCAGGGTATATCTATTGTCAATTTTCTTGATTATACTTCTGACTACGAAGTTGTCGTCGTATAAATCAACAGTATTGTTCATAGCATCATAACAGAATTCAGTCGTATATCTACAGAAACAGTGGCAGTATTTTTACTTCAAGATATGTGATATTTAACTAGATTACCTCAACGCAACATATAGGTTGTTTTGAATTCTGTCTGCGGTTTACACATCATGGATCACCAAACATCGACTACAGAATTCAACAGCGAACAGATCACACTTAGAATTCATCGCAAGAAAGAAAAATCATCGTGTGTTACCTGTTGTTGATTAATGGACTGGATATTGCTGACAGAATAGTTTTCAACACATAACTTCTGTGACGTTTTTCCCATACTTTGCTAGAAAATTCAAGATAACTGCGGCTATCAAAGCCGATAATTATCTGATTCTCGGCCCGTAAAACACAGCAAGCGACGGCTAGTGTAAATAAGCTTCCAGCCAATATTAACGTTGTTATAATAAATGTAATTAAATTGAGAATGGGATATTAAAAAGCCCAAATCTTTTGTGAAAACTAATCTTGGCATTATTACTACGCAGGCGTAATAAGCTGTGTCAACAAACTTAATGACAATTTTGTGACATTGTAATAGGATAAGTGTTCAAATTTTATGTCGACATTTGTATTTTTAACAGATAACTTTCTGGGACTACTCAGAGGAAGTGTGCACTTTTCTTTGATTCAATGCTACACAAAAATATACCTATTTTAGTAAGATGTAGTAAAATGCAGCATTGTTCTCCTGAACATATGCCATTCACACATCTCCTCTATAACCAAATATGCGTCACACTATTGACATTTATTACAACTGTGTTGAATATTTATTAGTTTACATTCAAAGTCGGCTTTTCTGTAATTTCAGGATGAAAGCAAACTGAAGCTGGCTCTTTTTTTTCACGATTTCGCAGGAGACTAAATTCATGTGAGCCTCGGATAATTAAAATGACGGCGAGAGAAAATCTCACAATGAGATCGGAAAAGAAAAACAATGCCTTACCCTACTCTCTTGAGCAAAAACAACATCTTTGAAACAGAATTCCAAAAAGCTGTTACCGCTGATACATAAAACTTGCGGTAATAGGTTTCTAAAAGGATTAATTTTATTTTCATGCACAGAAAATGAAATAACAAACATGTAAGAAAAAATGTAGTAGAAAAAATGTGAGTCTCCATGGGAGTAGAAGTAGCATATTCAAACGCGCCTCCGCACGTCTCCTCTTAGCAATTCTATGAATTCCAATAGCAACAGCATTTGACTGTTCTTCGAACAAGCCAGTGGGATGTGTCGTGTCGGGAAAATGGAGATCGCAAGTACACTCAGGCCTTGTACTTACCTGTGCATACCTGCTGTCAAACGAAACCTGAGTCATACGCATGCGTGCTATTTGTGACGTCACCTGTGGTCGGAAATTTAAGTAACTAGCCCATCCCTGGACTTAAGCTATTGCTTAGTAACGAGTTGAGTTGAATATTGATGGTTTTCATTATTTCTTTTCATAACTTTAACCTTCGCTGCTTCTAATACAGAAACCTGTTGTACTAGAAAATAATAGCAAATGGCAGAATTACATAAACTGCATAAACCGACTACTATATTGAAGAATTAAATATATAACGCCAGCTGCAATTGATTTCTTAAGAACATGGTATTGTATTGAATAAATATTTCGTTAAACAAAATCGAAAATGAGGAATTTTAAGGGTTCATAAGGTAATTGAAAATTTCAAATCCTGACCTTTTCCATTTGGTGCTGCGGAGGTCTTAGAGAGAGAAAAGAAGATGCCTTTACGACCATTCGTCCATTTCAAAGCCCTAAACTAATATAGGCAGGTATGTGATAACTATGTTGAGTTCCGTATATTCCTATTAGAAACGCAATGCGCTTTTTAAAAAGAATGGTGCCGTGCCTCATGGTAGCAAATTTGAATATAGGAAAGACACAACAAACGTTTTTCTTAATAATAATAATAATAATAATAATAAATAATAATACCTTTATCATTGTCTGCCTTCATCAACATATCTCACGGGTGAGATAGAAAGTTTAACCCGAGAAGAGATAAAGGATAATACATACATACATACATACATATTCATTAAATGTAGTTCAGGACTTCAGGAGTGATTCATCGTTTTATTGCTACAG
>OMLO01000907.1_pt1 | contig 21391 bp, 15 predicted proteins | sample 1674811 | NCBI WGS metagenome assembly OMLO01 (sample SAMN06265003, study PRJEB25207) | coral metagenome | isolation source: Coral host | place: Mexico:La Bocana,Puerto Morelos, Mexico | collected 2008-11-13 | reverse complement strand
TTTATCACTTTAAACTGTCTATTCGCTGTCCATAAATACGACTCCTTATCACATGGCTTGTGTTTATAGCCGATATAACGTGCGCTCTCGTGATTGGCTAATTCTAGTAAATTTTTCTCCTGTAATGGACCGTTTACGGGAGTGGAAAAGCAGTCAAAAAGCCATAAAATAGTTAAATTATTACCCTCGATTGCTCCATCTTTATGAAAAGATCTCAAACCTTGGCCTTGCCGTATTGATCTCGCTATCGCTCGTAGCACAAGGTAAAGTCTCACTCTGGGTAAATAAGTAGTTATTAATATTTCCCTAGTTTGACCGTTTTTCGTTTGTTATTCTCTTTGCTGTAACGCCAAAATCAATTTGGAGTGGTGGATTCAACTCAGTTTAATTAAGATTAATCAGTTTATTTTTCTATTACTCAGGGAGCCACAATGTACAACCGTATCCATGGCAGATCAATCTAAATGAAATTATTGTCGCCTAATTCTGTGTTCTTTAAGTAACTTTGTCCATCCAATAATCCCATATCTATTTACAGTAAAACCTACGCGGCCAACTGGAAGACCAAAAGGAATACCTTCAACAAGACCAACAGGAATATCTACAACAAAACAAACAGGAAGACCTACAACAAGACCAACAGGAAGACCTTCCACTAGATTAACAGGTAGCCATTCCTTATCTCATATTTCTATTCTTTTAGTGAAAGCAATACGCCAAAATAGAAACGTAGCGTATATATAGGTAGCAGAGAAGAGTTCTTCCAGTAGCCATGTCATACTATGGATGATATAACCGTACTAACAACTAACAAACAACACGAAAAGGCAAAGGAAAAAAGGTCCTGTGAATTTTCTCCGACGGTAGAAATTGATATACATTCTCAGAGTTAGGAACGGTCTCTTTGAATTGCCTGCTCAGGTAGTTAACTGATTTTTCAGTCCTCATCTCGCCATCGGACGCATAAGGTCGGATTTAGGTGTCTCATATTTCGTTTGACTGTATGATTAACACAACTCTTGTAACAGTACATGTTTAGTGGGGAAGCATTTTCCATGTTTATCTTTGTTAGGTCCAACTGGCCGAAGCATACCAACTACACCTGCAGGAAAGCCCACGACTCCATCAGGGACAGGACGAGTTACCACACCTGGAGTTATAACCAATATAGGTTTGTTTCTTCAAAATCAAACTTCCAATAAATTGAATAAAAGGAATATCATTTACGTGCATAAGGTTCAAATTATGTGAATTTCTTCGTTCGACCAGCTCGAAGTCCTTAGAGGACTCCAGTACATTCTATGAGGAGAGCGGGAATCAAGTTCCATTTATATACATTGAAAGTCGATACTGTACAATTATTTGTATCAAAGGTATTGCCAAAAAATGGATACGAAAAGTCATAAGTTTAGTTAATAAGGTTGTAAAAACAAGCTTGTGAAAACAAAAGTTACTTACAAGCTAGTTAAACCCAGACTCGTGTTTTCATTTCAGACGGATTCAGAGCAGAAGTTGTAGAGTTTATCAACAGATTCCGACGACTCCACGGCGCCGGCCCGCTTATCCTCTCTACTCGCATTTCTATGGCCGCTCAGAACTGGGCACAAACGTTGATCAGTCGTGGTACGGCTTCCATAGATCCAAACACCGGTTACGGCACGAATGTCTTCACCAAGATTGGTGCTCAAACGGGATTGGCTCAAACGTCTGTGGTCACGTGGTACACTTCAGTTAAGCATTACGATTGGGCAAGAAGACAGTTAAAGGTTCTCGCATTGCCATTCATTCATCTTATATGGCTATCAAGCAACTTTGTAGGCGTTGGATTGTCCAGGTCCCCAAATGCAAAGTTTTTCGTTGTGGTGTACTTTGATCCAATGCCAGGAAATAAACCACCTTCTCTACTGAAAGAAAACGTTCTACCATACACAGGTACGTTTAAAACTTGCTTACTGTTCTTTCCCTCTTTTTTTCTTGTTTCACGTCCTGTTAACGTTTATTCGTCGTTATCACGCAATTCATGTAATTTATTATTTACTATGTAATCCTCTTGTGGGAGGCGCGGTAGCCTCATGGCCAGTGTGCTCGTCTCTGGATCGAGCGGTCCATGTTCGAGCCCTGCCGAGGGGACATTGCCTTGGGCAAGACGGTGCCTCTTTCCACCCAACTGCGATGGATTAGTATCCCTTCCAGGTGGGGTAGAAATACTTCTAGTCGCTTCATGCTTCGGAACCGGGCATAAACTCGGGCCACTTGACTCGTATATAGACCCTTTATGTAATCCTCTTAGTTAGTTATATTCTTCAATTTCCTTTTTGTTAATTAGTCAACAAGACGTAATCGAGGACATTTTATAATGCGATTTGTTTTGTCTGATCTAACTGCCTTACTTTTAATTTTTTTAGATGTGTTCATCTTGTTGCAGAGTTGTGAGTAACTTTCATATATTTCTTGTAGTTCATATTTCCGTTCTACATCCGTGGAGTTACTAAAAGGCCCCCGACTTACTGATCGTCATCCTTCAACCGTACCCCCTGTCTTCAAGGTTACATTTGGCAAAGACTAGAGTTTTCTTGGTCAAGACTTTGAAAGTTTTTTGAAAATCACAATAGCAAAATTGTAGTTATCTAGTCACATTCGTCTTCTATTCTATTTACAACATTTGCTTGATTATTTACCGACTTTCCTCAATTAGTACATCATATTATATATAGGAATACTTAGCACAGAACAGTGATTTATTTCTTTTATTTCATTTTAATATATTAAATGAAACTTTTATATGAGTGTTGGAACGATATTGGCTTAATAAAAGCTAGCAAGTAAAACCAAAACCAATTCTGACTCACTCGATCACGCTCGTTTTCCCGTGTTTGGCACTGTATTATTTACGTCCCCTGTGATTGGTTAGGGTTATTATTTAGGTGTTACAACACTCAATGAAAACCGCTCTATACAAGACTGAGACATTGTTTAACACTGCTCTGTCTGTTTAATAGCAATAGTATCTTGCAACCCTGGCTATACGAACGAAGAAGGCACTTGCTACAAATATCACCCAGACATGCAAACTTGGGAGGGAGCATTGTTCCAGAGTGCAAAGGAAAACTCTACCCTAATATCGTTACACAAGACATCCGAGGAAGCTTTCGTACAGAAGCTGGTCCCTACAGGAAAAACAGGTTTAATATGGACAGGTCTGAATGATCTGATCACTGAAGGAACTTATACTTGGTCGGATGGCAGCAGCGTCGAATACACCAGCTGGAAGGTAGATGAACCAACAGGACCAAAGGAAGATTGTGTCGGCATTGAAGTGTCCAGTTACGGCACCATGTCCGATGCTCCATGTACTGAGCCTCATAATTACATTTCAAGACAACCACTTGAAGGTTAGAACGTTACTGTTTAAGACTGCTGATAGTTTTTAATAATATTCTTTTAGGAACAAACTCATTTTGTTGAAGTGACCAACGCTCCTACAAAATTAAATGTTAACTGATCCAACTGGAGAGTAAAAATTCCTGTTGTTTCATTAAAATGCATGACCAAGGGAAAACCGATCTAAGGAATATGTGATACATGTTTTCATGTCGTTAACATTTCATGGGAGAAAAACGCCTGGCTATATAGTTTGCTGCCTGACGGTTCATCATTGCTCTTCCCTTACTATTTGCGATGAACTAGAAAGATACCGGGACAGATTTACGGCTGCCATACAACTTTTTAGCTTTTAAAAAGACAAGTATAAACTGAAAAAATAATTTTCCTACAAGAAAACGTTTTCATATTTTCAGGTCTCATAACATATCGAGTGAAACTTCAGCTGGTTTCCCTACTGTGGACAGATGACTATAGCCAAACGACCACACTCTCGTATATGGAGCTGAAACAAAAGATAGAAACACTGGTAGGCATGAAGTACATGGTTATATGACTCTCTTTTCATGAATGAATACTTACCACATTGCACGCCTCAACACTTTGTGGAGTCTTTCAGGGACAATGTAATGTGTATGTTATTATTAATATATATATTTTTTTCAATCTTCCTTTTAGTTGCTGGAAATTTTTAAAATCGACACTACTTTTGTATCGGGATACGTCGAAGAGTTCACGTGAGTAAAAGAGCTCAAGCCGCAACGTTACAACTGAATTTAATAATTTGCACTGAACGGATCTGGCAATAACGCTGATGTTTACTAATAACATATTTTTCCTTATTTCGAATTTTTAAAAAAAAATAGTAAAAATACAAAGCCACATTCTCAAACCACAACCAAACCAACCAAGTCTGGATTAACGACACCCGGTTCCCATTCGACCACATCGTCTGTTTCCGCTGCAACTGGCCGACCAACTGGCAGACCAACGACCAGGCCAACACTATTTTCAACAGGAACCACACAGGCTGCGACTCCTGCTTCAAAGCCAACTTCAAGTGGAACGTCCAAGTAGGTTGCTGTAGCCTGTCGTAATCGCTTAAACGATTACTATGCTACAAATTGAAACCATTGAAATTTTGCTCGAGTATTTACGATTTTGTATTTTCATTAGGTGTGCAAACAACAGCAAGACAAACCAACTGACCGACAGATGGACAGACACACAGGTTGACCACGACAAATTAAAGAGATAGCATAATGAAACCTTCTTCACCAACTACTCTCTCGGTAACATGTATTGTAAAATAACGGTGATGACACTTTCAACGCGATGAAATGGTATTTCACAAGTGGATGAGCAGGATCACATAATGATGATACTACTCAATATATCACCAAAACATGAGACGCACAACTAGTGTATATTGGAGACGTTTAAAATCCACATTCTCTCCCTACTCCATTATGGATTGTCTCAATAGAAGTTATTATTTCTTAAAAGACCGCTAATGATTTAGTATCTTCTTTACTTGAATTCGACAGTGAGAAGCCCACGGTGACAGTGTCAACCATTCTGAAGTTTGGTCCTGGTGTAACTCCTGACCCAACTAAGCCACTTCAAGACCATCTGAGGAAGAACCTTGGACGATTTTCAGCTCCTTTAAATCAGAAATCCCTTATTCAGTCCGTTAGAATAATTCATCCAGGTATGGATTTTACTGTACAATTTCTACATAGATATAATTATATTGTAAATTTTTAGGTTTTGCCCTCGCGATCGTTGACTTGGTTCTCGATATCTCCAGAGATGTTTTTGTAAAAACGTTAACACAACGCCTCTCAGATCACACGTCCATCTGGAAAAGTAGTGTGCAAAAAAGACTTTTTAAAGCGATTCATACTGGTGATTCAATTCTTGATCTACCAGAAGTACGCAATAGGAGAATTCAGTGAGGTTCTCAATTTTTAGAAAACGGGCCGGGATTATTGATGACGCCATCAAAGTAGTTTTATGTTAGAATACGGGTGCATTTTTCATTTAATAAAATGTCTATCTTACATGAAGTCTAAGAAAAATGTTGATCGTTGCAGGTGTTCCACCAGCCGTATTGGGAACTTGCACCTCCAGCTGCCTTACAACCTGCGTTGTATCTTGCAACCCATTTTGTTGTAACTCAAAGATAGTGTCTAATAATTTCCAATACACCGGCATGCGACATGCAGTGATAGCCCAGGCACTCCCTAAAGGATCGACTCTTCCTCGTTTGTTTAAGTACCCAACAAGCCAACACGGTAATATGTTTCCTGTGCAAGCTGTAGCTCCACAAGCTCGGCCAGTAACTGTGCCAGTAACTTTGTCAGTGAGGTGTGTTGCAACCCCACAGAGTCCCTGTCCACCTGGAACTCAAGCTGCACAAACTATACGGGGATCCTATAAAATGCCTCAGCTGGGAATGCCTCGGAGAGTCTTTCAGCCGCAGCCACGTCCAGTACTCGTCCAGCCACTCGTGTTGCCTGGGGCTCCTGTTCTCACGCCAAGCTATTTTAATAGGATGGCTATACAACAACCAAGAACTGTACAGTGTATCCCTAGCGCTTACAATCCTTGTCCTCCTCTCATGAATCCCCCAGTTAAAACGACGAAAGTAACAGATCCACCACAGCATATAATTCATCTGCCAGCTCCTCAGATGCAACAACCATGTATTCCTAGCGTTTACAAGCCTTGTCCTCCTCTCGTGAATCCCCCAGTTAAGACGGCAAAAGTAACAGACCCACCACAGCATATCATTCATCTGCCGCCTCCGCAGATACAACCACCATGTATTCCTAGCTCTTACAATCCTTGTCCACCGGTGATGTATCCTCCTGTAAAGACGACCAAGATCACAAACCCACCACAGCACATAATACACTTGCCACCTCCACGAATGCAACCACCATGCATTGTTAGTGCTTTTAATTCTTGCCCACCAGCCATGAATCCTCCTACCCAGACTACAAAAGTAGTAGACCCGCCACAACACGTAATACATCTGCCACCCGCACCACTCGCACCTCAACTACCACCATCAAATTTCTTTCCCATGCCATTATCTGTTCCTGTACTGTGCATTCCTCGCCCTTTCTATCCTTGCCCGCCAATGGCTGGGGCAAGAAAGCTTTCAAAACCTTCGCATAAGAAAGGAAAGTCTCGAGCTGTCATGCCTAAACCAATTATAGGTTCTTATCCAGTTCCTTATGGAAAGCAACCATATTGGCAGCGTCCATTTACATCATATGCCTCGTTTGCCCCACCGGTGATGCCTGTTTCCCCATTGCAGCGATCAGCGCAATACATACCAAGAACGTATGGCTTTCCTACAGCATTTCAGTGGTATCGCCCTCCCGTATGGCCACAGGTTATGGGAAGGCCCCCGGTGATGCCCCCTTTTGTTCCAAAGCCTCAGCGCCAATATCCTACTGTCATGAAACCATTCCTAAATGACAAGCCAAAACAGAAGACACCTAGACCTACTCCAGCCAAAGGGCCCATTTCTTTAAAAGGCTCTATATTAGTGTATCCTAAGCCAGTACCAGCTATTCCGCCTTCTCCTCCGGTTGCAGTTCCATGTATTCCTTCCATTAATAATCCCTGTCTTCCCTTTCGTCCGTATTCCCCGGTACAAAACTCTTTCTCTGTGATGAAACCTTGCATCCCTTCCTCAGCGAACCCTTGTCTTCCAAACACAGGAAACATGGCACCAAAACCCCCAACAAAACCAGAAGAGAGTGAGGCAAAGCCTATCTTGTTAACAAGGCCCTTGCAGGTACAAGGAAGTGTGTATTTCAACTTTCGCCCACCCCCTCAAGTATCAGGTGTCAATTCCCCAGCCCAAGTGCCATGTATTCCAACTGCGACTACGCCATGTTCGCCATTAATGCCACCACGTCAACCTTTTATACCCTCAAGCTATGGAGCCCCGAAAGTCCTAAATCCTTTCTACAACCTTAAAACTTCCAAAGTACCTCAGCCAGCTACTGGGAGTGTTGCTCCTGCTCTTGCCAACCCGAATGTAGCAAAGATTCCTTCGGCAGCTCCACATTCAATTATTGTTCAGCTACCTGAAATTTCTCTTCAGGCAGCCCCAGCATCGTCACTTCCCTTGCCTATCATTCCACCTCGGCCGCATACACCAGCCTTTCCAAGCAACTGTCCAGTGTCATGCACTCACTTCCCAGGTGTTTTCTGTCCACCATATTGCGCAAGTTACTGTTGTAAAAACAGAGGTGGAAACCGAAAGAATACTAACAAGGAGAAAAAAGAGAAGAAAAAGGAAGTTAAAAAAGGAGGAAAAAAGGCAAAGAAGAAAACTAAAAAGCAAAAGAGTATTTTGAAAGTTAAGAAAATTAAAAAGGGGTAGTTTTTTCGGCATAGTATCATTGTGCTCGAGCAAAACTAATTGAATTAATTAATGCAACAAACGCACACCAGCAACAGAAGTTTTATACTGAAACATTCTCACTTTCACCGTGAGTAAGAAACTAACAGCCATAGCAAGTTGGGCAACACTGCTCTCAGGTCACGCCTGTAAAATTATGTTACGCTGAATAGAATTTGACCTGATTCTTCGCTGTGGACCTAGTAAAAGGATTCTTTTGTCGAAATACTTCGCCACGATCAAATTGAGATCGAATAAAGGGCTAGCTATTAGAGCAGTTTAATAAATAGACATTTAATATTATTTCAATGCATTGTCCTTCGTCATCATTTCTACAGCTAATACTTACTAAGTAAGCTAAAACGTTCTTAAGACGTAGTGTATTTTGTTTTATATAGAAACAACCAACACTTTCGTTTACAACTTTAGGTTTTTGTCTCTCATTTCTGTTATGAATTCATTTAAGAAAAGTACTCGTTCAGGAAATGCATGGAAAATTAAAAGACAGAGTAGACCTCAACCATTTCTTGATACGAATAAGAGTCTAATTAAAAGTCAGAGAACTTAGATCAATACCTCTCAATAGTAATAATAATAATAATAATAATAATAATAATAATAATAATAATAATAAGTTACAATTTCCTCGATTGTGATTGGTTTAAAAAAACTCCTATTTTCCACTAACTTACTTGTCAGGTTGTTATCGTGCAGTTTGTTATCGGACAGCTTGTTATCGGACAGTTTGTTATCGGACAGTTCAATGAGACAATGGCATTGAAAGTTGTAGTTTAAATCATCCAATCGCATTTCAAGTTGTAGTTTAAATCAACCAATCACAATTCTCTTCTCGGAAATTGTTATTTTTATGATTAATCGGTAATAACACTTCGTGTCGTCCAATTCGGACTGTAGTCATACTCGTGATAAACAAATCGGACTCCCGCTGCACGGTCGTCCAATTTTGTATGATTAAAGACCGAATTGGACTCCACACAGTCCTATTGCCATTACTAATTCTTACCTCTCAATAGTACAAAAAAATTACGGAATAGAAGGTATATCTTCAGTACTTGTTACATTCCTGAGTGAATTAGAAATGGCAAACTAACAGAAAACTAATATAAAAGATCGATCACGGTATTGTGAACAGATTACTTTAGGACTGTAGCGATAATAGCACAATTAAAATAAATCCATGCAATTCAACGCTGAATTGGTTTGTTTTGTCAGTTTAAGATTCGTCTGTCGCACAACAAAACTCAAAACTGAAGGCCAACTTGTTTGTCAATTGATGATGTAAAGATATCACATGTAATTTGAAACAAATAGGATTTGCTCCAAGACCAAGTGGACTCGGCATTAAATTCACAGTTGACAAAAATGACCTCTTTTAATAGTTCATTCCGGTAGAAACTGTGGATATGATCTAAACTTTTACGGGGAAATTGTTTTCCAATTCTTGAACATATTTGCCTGCTAGAGTTCCAAGAACAACAGTTCCTTCCTTTAGCAGAGCTAAGTATCAGTCCGAAATGTAACCCACTAAAAATAAAGTTTCTTTACATTCTATTACGTATTTACCCAACCTGTTAGAGAGGCGATCAGGGGTCACTTGACCGGAGCTAGTCGTCACGTTTGAGGCTTTCGCGTTTTGAAGTTTAAGAGGTAGGTTTTCACTGAAGTCATTTTTCTAAGCTTTATTGCCTTGAATTTTTATTTCATGTCAAGTAGATATGCTGAAATCGCATAAAGTAACCCATTTTCTAGAAATTGGTTATAATTTTTAGGCAAGTAAACAATTACCCAACCTTTTGTTGCTGTTTAAAGCAAACAACTGATGCTTATAATAAGTGGAAATCCAAACTGGCGGGAATGTGAGTTTTATGATCGATGCTTATTCTTTTGAAATCAACACATGTTAGAAAACATACTATTTTGTACCCATTTTTTGTTGGCGTCATTTTGACAATAACGCATTGACAGGATAATTTTTATTCGACGTTACAATTTTCTCCGATCTAAATCCGGAATCCTCACTACGTGGAACTCAGGAACTCGTTTCCATTTTCCCTCGTATATCTACCTGGTCCGTATTTGGTTTGTCGTGAAATTGGGTGAAAAGATGTGCACTGAATAAACAATAAATAAACGGGGCGTTTTGTGATTCGTAACCAATTAAATGGTATTTTTAATTCATATACCAGTGACCTCATTGAGTGTACGTAATCCAGGTACATGGTTGTAAACGCTTTCTTCATTTGTGACTGAATTTTCATATTTTACCAATAATCTTTTTGAGTGAATATTACCCTGCTCTCCTTAATTTACGTAACCGGCCTTTGCTTTAGACAAAAGAAGACATTTCCTAAGATTATTATGAAATAAAGTTAAAAACAACCTGTAAAACTTCTTTCATCTCACGTTCAAAACAATTTCGGAAGGCTTTAAGTTCGAGGTTCCCTACTCATTAAAAAGCTGATTTTACTATTGCGATATGAAAACAGCATGCACCATATAATACAAACTGCACGTTTGTTGGAAAGCTATATTTCCTTTACCAGCATTTTTCAATATCATAGAATAATTCCAAAAACACTATCAATTTTAATGACACAAGGGAGCTTATTTCCCCGAGCTTTCACCGAATACGATTGTCTGCAAAAATAAACTTGTGACGTTAGTGTAGTAATATTCAACAGCAAACATAAATTTCTTCTTAATACGTCCATTTGCGCATATACTTTCACGAGGAGAAAGTCAAATATGTGCGTAAAATTGAAATAAAACGCCGACATTTTTCGTCCAACCTTGGACGAAATCCCATCAACTTCCAGCTGGCGTCATGTTTCATTCGCTATTTTAGGCAACCTGATGTTTTGCTATGTTTTGACAAAAGAACAACCAAACAATGGACAATCTATCTTTTCTGTTGGACGACCAATTGAAAACATCGAGTGACTTATGATTGAAAATATTTAAAAGTTAAGGAATGAATTGCTACAATCAGACTAGGAGGTAGTTCTAAGTCAGCCATGTCTGAAGGGTTCTAGCCAAGACCAAAGGACTTCATACACTTGGCTCCGAAAACTGCCTAATTAGATACAGGTAAGAGAAATTCGTCGCTTTGACCGATTTATTAACAAGGCAAGGTCGTATTTGTAGCCTGATTTATTTGTAGTATTTAATCGATAAACGATGGCATTCTCCTTAAGGTAAAAACATTGAGTAGCGTCTTCGGTATTTAAATGAAAAGTATTCCATGTACAGTGTAAAAATGTTATTTCAGACAACATGAATTTTTTTTTAATTTATCTCTAGTTCTAATTCTTTTTGGAATTTCAAGTTCAGACGAAAATTTTATATTTTCGGTTGAACCATTTTCTGATTTTATATAATAGTTGTCTAAATACGTAAACCCTTCTTTATCAATTTTGGTTTTGAATTACCATTTAAAACACGCGTAAATAAAGAAATGAATTAAGAATTCAATTACGTTAAATTCAAGTCGGCTTCAAGTCTTAAAATCGATCATTTTATACTGTGACCGCCCATGAGTACTGGAGCAAAGAGTTTTTACATGTTCTTTGCATCATGAAGTGATCGTTTATTTACCAAGGTACAACAATTTATGAAAGGAGGAAGAGGAATTTTTATCAACCTGTAAACAAGTAAAGGATCTTTCTTTGAATTCGCACGTGAATGCGGTAAACGGGATGGAAAAGATAAAGGCTATTCCAGCTGATTAATTTCAAAACTTTGCCCCGTTTTTGGCATTGTTTAGCTTTGTTTCTTCTCATTTACAAGTTTATGGCAACATAAATCTTCATTCAATATTGTTATGAATTTAGCATTCCGTGGTGATATGGTAATTTAATTACGTGAGATAATATATGTTATCTTTCAAAGATTGGCATGTCTTGACTTTTTCTGAGATCCTGAAACATGTCAACTTCTGTTAAAATTTATTTTATCCTGTCCTTTCTTGGAAAAAAGGCCAAGTCTCCTCTATAACACTGCATGGTTTAATTGTTTCAAAAAGAGGCCTAGGAGAAAACTTGATGTTACGCCCACCTGTCATGTTTATAAATCATGTTATTATATGAAATGATCCGTGCAATATGTAATACTAAGTGCCCGGTTTATTCATCGCAGGGACGACGATCTTTGATCAACAACGGAAATTCGAGATTGAGGTGAGAGAGAATCAATTGTACAAATTTAATAACGAGTTAAACTGAACCTTCGCTTTTATATCAAAAAGAAACTGTCATATCAAAAAAATTATGTGAGTAGTTAAAGGTGAAAGACACCCGCCCTTCTCAGCGGTCTGGCCATCTGTCTAGAGAGATATAAGCAACACATTGTTGCGATGGACTTCTCATGTAAAGACTGTGTGTTGTTAAGGTCTTAGTTTTTCTTATGACTAAATCAAACTAGCTGTCATATAGGATAGAGGCATTATCTAGAGTCGACATATTTTATACGAAAGAGTATTGTGGTATGCGTAGATGTGTGAGAGCAAAGTGGCATCTTTTTGTGTTTTTCAGTTGAGATAAATACGGTAACTTGTCCGTACTCGGTTCATCATGTTACTTTTAAAGGGTACAAAAAATCCATTCTATATTTGTCCAGTGAAGCTTGCTTAAACGTTCATTTTTCCGTCCATCCCGTAATATATTCTAAAATATCTTCACTTAGATGTTATTGTATAATGGAATATATCCTTATCGTACTCTGTAAAATTACTGAAACCATTTGTTGAGTTGTGAAATAATCAATTTCCTCAACGTGTTGAAAGATTTGTGTGCGCTAAGTGTTAAACGACGTGTTAGCTGATACAACGACGTAACGTTACTCAATCGTTTTGTCTCCTTCGTTTCCTCAGGTTTGGAAAGCCTAGTCGACTGATATGAGGGGATTTTTACCAATTTTTCTACTAACGTTTGGTCTTCTTGTAAGAGCTAGAGGTGAGTTCCATCAATGCCTTGTGAGACAGATTGATGTAAAAATATAATCATGTTGAATTTCATATTAGATTTGTGACTTAAATTATTGCAGATGTAATATAACATGGCGTATTATGAAACAATATATCTTGCCATGTGTTATCACCTCCTGTCAACAGACTATGTACCACCATCTTGAGCTCTTTTCTAATCGTTCAAATCGCGGTCACTGATAATGTCGGGCCAGCCATAGAGAAGCTCATAATAAAGGGCATGTTTTTCTTAAGACCGACTGGTGGCTTTTTTTCCTGACTGAATTATTAAAAAAAAAACTTTTATTACAAAAACTAAGCGAAGATAATTCCTTGTTGATAGATAGATCTGTGTCGATAGATAGATCTGTGTATCGAGGAAGCTAAAGACAGCATTCTGCCGTTAAATTCTTTAACTGAGATTGCCGTGTTACAAATTGACAAGCTCTGTTACTCAGGAGTAAACACAACCACTGGAAATTTTCCTGAATAGACACAGTTAAGATTTTGAGATTTCGCTACAAACAAATTACGCGAATTAAGCTTACTGGTCCTACAAAAAAACTACTAAATGAAAATACTTTTTTGTATTAGCTAATGGTGATATATATTAAGCCTTTTTTTTCATCTGATAACTTTAGAACACGACAGCTTTTCCCCAACAAGTTCCAGTCTCAGTGACGGTTTGTGCTCATATTTGATCTTTATATTATAAATAAGTTCCTCCTAAAGTCAGGTTAGTCGATGAGAAGAGGAATACCCAATTAATACCTGCTATAGAATGGTGATTTTTGGAAAGAATTTAGTTCTAACCAAATTCTCCCTACATCAATGTTAGAAGGTTATCTTTTTGTCAATAGGCCAATCACAATTAATCTAGCGAGGAAAGCACATAATAGCTCTAAACTAAACTCTTAAGGATAACTCAATGTAATAACATTTGATTAATATCTTTAAGTCACTACCTAACAAATTAAAAGATTTCAGAAAAAAATAAATTACTCCACGTGGACTTTGTTTCCAAAATATTGGAAATAGCTCATAACGATCGTTACTGTTCCTAGATGTATTTATAGGGTACCAGCCGCTTAGAGTACCAGAATTCGTCGATTATTTTTGATCATTGACTCTCTAACTTACTGAGTTACAATATCAGCTTAACCAACGTAGCAGCATCCAGCATGGCGTGGGCATGTTTTCACAAATAAAACTGACCAATGGCAATGATTTAATTTCAGCATTTACTGACAGCAGTGACGAGTCAGCTGCACCATCATCGTTTTCTGATTCCACGTCACGACAAAATAATAATAACAACAACGACTGGCTTACTGACGATGATGACGATGATGAGGATGACGTCATGGACGAAAGCCAACTAAATGTGCAACCAGCAGCTAAAGCGGCAGCAGCTAAGGCGGCAGCTAAGCCAAAGGCAGCAGCAGTTCCACTCAGTACTGGTAAGTTATTGACCTGTATCCAATTGAAATCGATTTCACACTGTTTTGATAATTGTCTTTCGTGTTGAGGTCTCTCATTTGTTTTCTGACCAAATTGTTAACATTGACCTTCAACTGAAGTTTCCACTGACTGTACAGGTGTTACAATTTATTTAATTCTATATTATCTCTCTCGTATTTCTCCTCAGCGCAAATAGAAAGCAAACTGCTTTACGGGTTAAATGGTCTCCGTCGAAGCTTTGGAGCAGGACCTTTGATATGGTCTCCAACTCTTAATATTGGAGCTAAGGCCGCTAATGATGCAATGCAAAAGAAAGGGGTAGTCAAGAAAGATCCCAACATCAAACACGGAACCCTGCAGTGTATAAAACTGACAAGTTCAGACAAAGTGGTTGCAGAATGTTTATCGTTTTGGGGGCGGCAAATGCAGGATTATGACTGGTCAAAACCAGCAATCAAGGAGAACAACAGATTTTTTGTGACAGCCGTTTACAAGGCAGCCACACATGCTGGTGTATCGGTCAAGAAGGGACCTTCGGGAAGATTCTTTTGTACTCTGCTGTTAGATCCTGCCCCTGATGCATCTAAGTTGAAGGGCAATGTAAAATCATACACTGGTAAGATTATTTTCAATGTTCTCCAGCATTTACAGTAGGCCTAGTAATCTTCAGTCATTTTGCATCACAAGCCGTCCAATGTTTTAAATGGACAACATATAAACTTGCCTTTTCCACCTTTCATTTTCCGAGAAACAAACCACAAAATTAAACTTTGTATTTTTCATGGCACTTTTGGCCAAATTGGAAGAAACGTTATTAGCTAGACATGCACTTTACGGACTATTACACCTATTAGTGTGTTTGTAAATGGACAGCTGAAATTTTGCAAATTTCAAAGAAGTATTTAATCGCTTTCGACAATTGGTTATATGTTTATGTTCATGTTATTTCTGTCGTCGATCGTCGATCAGGGAACTTCTTTGGCCTGGTCCTGTTGAACCCATGAAATTTCTGCAATTAGTAGGTTATCCGTTTACTACAATCCAAGTTTTTAAACTTATATTGATCTCTCTTTATTTCAGACCTTTTCACCAGTGTTGCTGGAGGTAAAATGTTTGTGTTGTTTACCGTTTTATGGCTAACGTAACTATGCTTAACCTTTTCAGCCTCAATTCAAGCTTAATTTCAATTTATGAATTATGCATTCACCATGCTTACGATATTGTCTTCATGGTTTGACTGATCCTTTACGAGATGAAAGACATCGCTTTGATAAGAGAAGAAACGCGTTTTAATTAAATTTAGTTTTTCAAGCGTAATTCATACTGATTTTAATGTGAAAGTTTTAAAACGTTTTTGCTATTTCGTCGTAGCTAAATGCTCTACCGGATTCACTGAATTTGGAGGATCCTGCTACAAACTTCACAAAGACAAACAAACCTGGATGAATGCAAACGCAGAATGTATCAAGGAATCTGCATTCCTGCCGCCCGTCATGAGTTCGACAGAGAATGAGTTTTTCAAAAAGGGGCTCCTGAAAGACCAGAAAGGCTCCACCTGGCTCGGATACAATGACCGTCTGACAGAAAGCATGTATATGTCTGTTGAGGGATCACAGATCCGCTTCATGGATTGGGTCAACGGGCAGCCTACCGGCAAAAATGAAAACTGTGTAGGGTTCAATAACGACGCTAAATATGGTACGATGGCAGACTATCCATGTACTACATCCAGCACATATGTGTGCAAGAAGCCTTTGGAAGGTAAGTGGGAGTCTCAGATTTGCAGAGGAGAACGTTACAAACATTTTTGTATAATTTAACTACTTGAGTAATCTTTTACAAGCAGGTTTAGTAGATAATGGTTCATATATTCACTTTAATATGATTCCCTTTTAATAATGAAAGTGGCAGCAAAAAAGTAATTGCAAGTTGCTTATCTTTTTTAGGTGACATAACCTATCTCCTCAAGATAACAATAGAATCCATGCTGTGGTTAGACGATTTGAGCAATCCTGGCTCCCTTGCTTCACAGCAGCTTTCCAAAAAGTTACAACAGGCGGTATGTATAAAAGGTCCCCTTGTTCAGGAAATTTTTGCTATTAACATTGATTGACTAGACTAGCTTTTAGCAAAAGCAAAACTGGATGTACATGGCTACATTTTGAGTTAAAAAACATAAAATATAGATAAATGAAATTAACAAATCCCATATTAACCAGATTTAACCAAACTCAACAAAGGCTGTGCAAAGTGGGATCCGAAAGGATTATCCGTAAGAGTACAGCCATGTTGTATAATCATTAACAATGGCTTATTTGCTTCTCATTTGATGTGTAGATCAAAGAAATTTACACGAAGGCGGGAGTCAAAACCCTTAAGGTTGTCACTGTCACCTCTGTTAGGTAAGTAATAACAAATCCCTTCATAAAAACAACAATTAATTTTTTGTGGGCGGGTATTTCGCCGTTACAATGACAGTAATTTTATCCTCCCTGTCAATATAGTCCAAAATAAATCATGCTTTCTTTGAATGGATAGTTCTCTAGTGACGGATTTCGTAGTAATTAATACTCACAGATAAGCGTTAGATATTTTCTCTGTTGATGCTTAATGAATAAGGTAATGTTATCACTTTTAGCAATGGTCTACCACCACAGCCAGCACCAGCATACCCAGCATACAACTATTTGGGCAAGCGTCAGATTACTGCCATCAAAGTTACTCCCGCACCTACCACGCCTCCGAAACCCAAACCCTCTGGAGGAGCTTCGAGCAAACCCACTGTCAAACCCACTCCTCCCCCAGTTCCAACAACAAAGTAAGGAGTTACCGTCTTTCGATTTGATGATTTTACTATGCACATATCTTGGTAAAAGGGCTTAAAAAAATGAGGGCATGGTTTTCCTTTTCCTTGTAAAGCCTTTTTAGTGTTTCTTGCAAGGCACATTACGGATTTATGTAACGATCATTTTGCACTCTGAAGAAAGCAATTTCTGCCTTTTGGCTCGTTAGAAACTAAACAATAGGTTTATTTTTAACTTGGGAAAGAAACTTTCATTCCAAATTAAAATGTTTTCATATATTTTCAGGCCCAAGAAGAAGGTTACTGTCAAACTTTCACTGCTGTTTGGACCAAACAGCATTCCACCTGACCCAACCGCACCTCTCCAGGATTATCTTCGTGCCAACGCCAACAAACTACCAGCGCCATTGAACGAACAAGTTAAACTAGTTTCCGTTAGCATTGCTCCTCCAGGTACATAAGAACGTTAATTTGTTTCTGTAATTATACTTGTCTCTGACAACGTTACCAATTACTCTTGGACTGCATGATTGTCTCGCTATTTAAAGTGTTCAAAATATGACAAGCTATCCATCATATATCTTGATAACGTTTTATGTAGGCCATTTTGTTGGACTTAAATTCCATTCTTTCTTGAGCATGACAAATCCAAACGATTTCAAATATTGTCTTAGGTTCAGCGTCTTGCCCTCCTATCTGCTCCACCTCATGCGTTTCAAGCTGTGCACCAAGTTGCTGTTTCAGAGCGGCGCCTGTCCCAGCTCCATACGTACCACCTCAGCCATGTGTCCCCACTCCCTATAATCCCTGTCCACCTAAACCAGCACCAACACAGCCAGCGCCCACGCAACCAAAAGTCCCGGCCAAACGACCCGCGGCAAAATGTTCACCGACACCAACAGCACCCTGTCCACCACCAGTGCCGTATCCTTACCCACCGCCAGCATTTCCTCAGTACCCTGCTCCGCCGTGTGTTCCAACTGCAATGAACAACTTTTGCAGGAACTTAGTCGCCAAGCCTCTTGCAGCAAACAGAGGAGGTTTCTTTGCTCCAAAGCCTGTCGTGAATCCTGCCGGCGTTACTTACAGATATCCACTTCAACCGGCATACAGGCGTATCATGCCTAGGTTGGTATCTTCAAGGCCGGTGTCTCGTGCTGTGTTGCCTGTTCCACAGGCAGGGGGATATAGGCAGTGTGTTCCTACTCCTTTTACCCCATGCCCTCCAATAATGATGCCTCCTCCTCCACCTCCGCCTCAGCCTATGATGATACCTCAGTACCCCATGCCTCAGGTAAGCAGTTGATTTGCTCAATTCTGTTGCATGCCAAAACGTCCATGTTATAACGGTGGGAAACATCATATAAATCAAACCCAGCATATCCACCCAGGACAGCAAAGATTCAAAAGCGGCAATTTATAACTGGAACGAAGAAAACTGGGGAAAATGTGTCAAATGTGTCAACAAAAATGTAAATGCAAGCAATTCACTGAGTAACAACTGATTCTTTGTGTTTAACCCTTCTTTGATGAGGTGAGGATGAGGAGAGGTGGAGGGAGACAGGGAGGGCTTTTACATACGGGTATTGACAGACATTCCAGCGTTTACAATCTGGAAGCGCTTTTATGAGTGATTTGTTTGTTTATGAGTAATTTGTTAGAAAAAGAATAAAGAAATGCATTTTGCTGTATCAGATCATAGTCATTGGAGCTGCCTTCATTTCAAACCAGACTTAAAGCGTTGTTTGATTCGTTACAATTTTAACCACAATTATTTTATCTTTTTCTTTCAACAGGTGGCACCACCCTGCATTCCAAATATATCCCCGAACTGTCCCCCAAAACCTCCACCCAAGAAGCCGGCAGTTAAAGCGGCGAAACCAGCCAAACCTTTAAGCATAATGGGCTGTACTTATCCACCATGCAGCGTAATGATGCTACCTCCACCTCCTCCACCACCTCCTCCTCCTATGCCAATGCCTCTGCAAATGCCTATGCCCCTGCCGTGTAGCCCGACTCCTTTCAACTCCTGCCCACCTCTTTCTCCTCCAAAAGCAGGAAAGACTAAGTCTAAAAGCACTGCTCCCAAACCATGCGCTCCAGTACCTACACCCGGATGTGTACCACAATTGCCCATGCCCATGGCTGTGCCGCCGATGCCGATGCCACAGATGCCGATGCCACAAATGCCCATGCCAGTGCCGATGCCATGTGGGCCTCCGCCGGCAAATCCATGTGTCAAACCAACCAAGCCGCCACCACCCAAGCCAATGCTAATCAAACTTCCCGCCATACAGATCCAAGTTCCTCAGCAGCCAGCACCTCCCATGGTTCCACCAATGATGCCACCTATGCCTCCTTGCCCTCCAATGTGTGCAGCACCTATCCCTATTTGTCCGCCAGCGTGTCCCAAACCTTGTTGCAAGAGGGCAAGACTGGGAAGGTCCGTACAGTCTTCTAAAAAGGAATAATTGACTTTTCGTATCAACGCTTTCCAGTTAATTGCCAACATGCTGTAATTAGCAGTGTACGTTGACTATTGTGGAACTTGAATGACGCCTGTATATATAGCTTGAAGTGCAGTATTGTGCAATTTTTTAGCCAGATGTGGTTTACAATTTGTCACCTGGTATTCGCGTGTTTTAAACGCGATCTAGTAAATAATAAACTGCACGTTTATAAACTAACGTTAGACGCATAAGCCAAGATAAAACAATTATTTTTCTCCGAACCACAGCTTATTAACCGTATTTCGGTTCTGTATTCCAAGTCAGTCATGAGATCCATGAATCCGACCTTTTCCGTGAATTGGTTAAATTTCTTTCTGTTCCGTCTGGCGGCAAGAGTTTGATAGGAGTCTCTTAATCATTTCTTTCTCAGAAAGAAAAAGGTAATGTAGGGTATCGATGCTAGAGTTAGGTTGGCAAGTGCATATGAATATTTTATTTTGGCTTGAAATTTATTGTAAATTAAAATATTTGGTTCTTAAGTGATTAAATTGAGATTTTATTTACGAGGGTTCTAGATCATAGGACAAAGTGATCGTTTTCTGTGATCACGCGTGCATAAAATATTCAATAAAGCAATGGAATAAGCTATGCCAGTTGTGTTATTCTGGAAACCTGTCATGCGTTATGTTTACCACGTCCGGTGATGTGCGACACATAAACCCACACAGCTTCCTCCTCCTCCACCCCCGTCTGTGCTCATTCCAACTCTTTTAACCTATCCCTGGTGAGATCTGAATTCTTCTCTTTTCTTTCCATTGTCTGTCCTTTAGCGACGGTATTTCTTCTCCGTTTTCGCGAACATTAGAAGCTCATTTGGTGAATTTTGGTAAAAGTGTTCCTCGAACCCAATTGTAAAGGCAAATGCCATTTGTAATAAAGAATTCGAAAAATTTGTAGCCAGTTATGTCATATCTAAGTAGCTCAAAAAAATTACCAAAAGACACTTCAATTATTGCCAAAAATAGAATTCGAAAGCAATATAACAACTTCTCATCTATTCTCGGCTTCTCCTTTTTTTCAAACCTCATTTTTTTTAATCCCTCTTTTGGTAACAACACCTACTTACAAAACATTGTTGTACATAAAATACAATTTTCCAAATTTTACACTGATTTCGTACAATAAAATCAAGTTAGAAGACAACTGATGAAGAAGATTCCTACTACTTACATCAAATGTAAAGCTATAACTGTACAATTATGGGGTTTTATGTGATTGCTGATTGACTATAAAATTAGAAAATTTGAGCAATGTATTCTTTTAAGGGAGAAGAACTGGCTATCTAAGTCTAAAATTTGAAAAACACTTATTACTGACAGCAATCTGTTGTAGAGTCTGAATTTTATCCAAAGCATGTAGTAGTAAGCTCGGGAAGGTCAGTACACCCTTGCCTTTGCCTATACAGAAAATGTGGTATTTTGCTATGATTATTGAGTAGTTTCTTTCTCTTTATCAAACATAGAAGCAGTATACTACTCCCTGAAAACTACCTCGTTATTAGATTTTCTGAGTAAGTAACACTTGCTGAGTTTCTTTGTACTACGAAGACTTGTTTCGCCCCAATAGCAGGGTAAAATTATCGACAGTTTGTGACAGGTCGATTCAAAAATAAAAGGTTGACTAGGTTCGTCAATAAAAAAATATGCTGTTAGGACGACAAAAATAGGTTTTCACTTTTAAAACAGTTATGCCGGAAGAATATTGTTTTATTGTTGGTGTCTAATCAATTGTTCTTGTTCTGAGCTTTTTCATCGCTGACTGACTTGCTTCATGCACTGCTGGCTCTGTTGTTATCGATAGATTTTTTTATCGGTTGGATATTCAAAACA
>OMLO01000906.1_pt1 | contig 21414 bp, 6 predicted proteins | sample 1674811 | NCBI WGS metagenome assembly OMLO01 (sample SAMN06265003, study PRJEB25207) | coral metagenome | isolation source: Coral host | place: Mexico:La Bocana,Puerto Morelos, Mexico | collected 2008-11-13 | reverse complement strand
GCTCTTTGGTCGTCGCTCCTCTCATAACTCCAGACAGCCTCGATAGTTTTGTTCACGGCTGAAGCATGGAACTTGATTGCTTTCTCATTTTCGCTCATTGCATAACTCCAGACAGCTTCAATGGTTTTGTTCATGGCTGAAGCGTTAAACTTAATAGCCTTCTCATTCTCGCTGTTCAAGAAAGTCCAGGCAGCTTCTACAGATTTGTTCGAGACAGAAGCATTTAATCTGATAGCTCTCTCGTTTCCAGTGTTCACGTAACTCAAGATAGCTTCAGCAGTCCTTTTCATAGAAGAAGCATTAAATTTAATGGATCTTTCATTTTCCTTCTTCAAGTAACTCCAGAAGGCCACGGCACTTCGGTTGAACCCAGTGGCGTTGAATTTGATCAGCTTCTCGTTGTTGAAATTAATGAAGGTCCATATGGCCTCTATCGTCTTGTTCAAGGCCGATGCGTTTAACTTGATGCTCTTCTCAGTAGCAGAATTCAGGAAAGATAGGGTCGTTTCGATGGACTTGTTTACAAGGTTAGCCTTGAACTTCAAACCCTTCTCGCTCGTGAAGTTAAAGAAGGTCCAAGTGGCTTCAGTTGTCCTGTTTAGAACGCTAGCCTTGAACTTCAAACTTTTCTCGTTTCTTAAATTAAGAAGAGTCCACATGGCTTCTATGGTCTTGTTTAGAGCGCTGGCCTCAAACTTCACACTGTTCTGGTTGTCCGATTTAAGCAGGGTCCAAGTAGCATTGACGGTTTTGTTAACTGCACTTGCCTCGAACTGCAAACCTTTCTCGTTTTCCAGGTTAAAGAACGTCCAACTGACGTTAACGGTCTTCTTTAAAGCAGTTGCCTTGAATTTCAAGCTCTTCTCATTTTCCAAGTTAAAGAAGGTCCACGAGGCGTTGAGAGTCTTGTTTCCAGCACTTGCCTTGAATTTCAAGCTCTTCTCGTTTTCCAAGTTCAGGAAGCTCCAAGTGGCATCAACGGTTTTGTTCACAGCACTTGCTTTGAAGTTCAAGCTCTTCTTGTTTTCCATGTTTAGGAATGACCAGGTGGCATTGATGCTCTTGTTTCCAGCACTAGCATTGAAAATTAGACTCTTCTCGTTTGGCAAGTTAAGGACACTCCATGTGGAATGGATGGTCTTGTTTAGAGCGATGGCCTTGAACACCAAACTCTTCTCGGTATTCAGGTCCATGAAGGTCCACGTAGCGTCGATGGTTTTGTTTAAGGCAGACGCATTTAAACGAAGTCCTTTCTGGCTTTCAAGGTTGAAGTAGGACCACATGATCTCAGCCGTCTTGTTCAAGGCAGTGACATTAAACAGCAGTCCTTTCTCCTTTCCAGCGTTGACATACGACCACACAGCCTCCAAGGTCTTATTTAAAACGGTTGCATTTAGTTTGATATTCTTTGCGTGTGAGAAATTGCGGAAGGTAAGAGCACTTTCGATGGTGTGGTTTAAGACCATGGCATCGAATCGCAGTCCTTTCTCTTTGCCTACGTTGACATACGACCAGAATGCCTCGATGGTCTTATTGATGGCACTTGCATTGAACTTGAAGCTTTTTCTGCTTGTTAGGTTAACCAGTGTCCAAGCTGCTTCTATGGTCTTGTTAAAGCCTGTTCCATTGAACCTCAGTCCTTTCTCTTGACCGATGTTGACGTACGACCAAACAGCCTCCATGGACTGGTTCAGGAGCAGTCCGTGGAACTTGATTCCTTTATTCTGCGTGAGGTTGAAATACGTCCAAACAGCTTCTGCTTTGCTACCAATCACAGTGGCGTTTGTCTTTAAGGACTTCTCGTTGGTCGCGTTGACAATGCCTGTGTACCATCTAATGACACGGTTCTTGTTGTCATGGCTAGCCGTAAAACGGATTCCTTTTTCATCTCCGGCCTTGGCGTAGGATCCACGAAGGGTAAAAGACTGCTCAAATGGATGAGTAAACAAGCGGAGAACTCCTTCTTTCTGAGCCTTGAGAAGTCTGCCTGTTAATTCAATTCCAGCCTTCGTTGGTTCGTTGCTGAAGCTTAAAACGAAGTTGTCCTCCTCCTCTCCAAGATTGCCATTGAAGGTGACCTCTGTCTTTGTGCAGGTATGATTCGCCACTAACCTGATACTCTTCTTGGGGATGTTCAATTCTCCAGAGGAGTACAGGTACCTGCCCGTCCAGTACGTCATATTGCTCACGTAGCCATACACACCTGACCTTTTGTAGAGTTTTGTGAGCTGCTTGATGGTGTAGTTTTTGTACGATGCAGACAGTTGAAAGCCAAGCTCTCGGGAGAGGTCACTCAATTCCGTGTTATTGAAAAAGTGACCATTTAGGACGATAGGGTGGCCATAAACTACGTCTTTGGCGGAGTACGTCAGATTCACAGCGTGAGTTACGTTGTTGTAAGTCGCCTCAAACTTGCCAAAATTTAAGCCAACAGCACCGGCAGACACGCTGAAAAGTTTGCCGTCTTTCTTGAACCACAGCGTACTGTTAGCTTCAAGATTCCGCTCCCACATTGCTCCAGGAGTGGACATTTTGGCGATAACATCGTATTTGTTCTCATCCTCGGTTTCCAGGCGTTCTGCTATCAACTGATATTTCGTAAGCTTAGGATCCGTTCTTTGCATCGACAGACTGAAGGAAACTGGACCAGACAATGGGAAGAATGGCGACTCGTAGTCACGATAACCCAACGGCAGAGAGAGCTGACCGCAGAATGTGACTCCAAGAACACGTGTCATGTTCAGGCAAGGTGTTGGCTGTAAGAAACAATCAAATGGTTTATGCTTACCAAGGTTACTAAAAGAGGCAATACATTACCGTTCTTGTCTAAATACGTACATAACGATAGCCTCGAGGCAGACATTTCAATTCACTCAAATCAAAATATGTATATCAAAAATAAACTCCATGTGAGGAACGGAGCTAAGCATTTGACATGGTGGGTTCGAGTATCTTTACCCTGTTATTTTCATTGTATTTTCGTTGGTTTAAGGGCAACCATCAACCCTTACATTTCGCTAGCAAATAGAGCTGACAATACGTCGACAAATCGGAGACAGTGTCATACCACATAATTATTAACTTACCTCGATTCTTATTGGTGTTCCTTCAATGGCCAATTTCTCGTCGTTGAGAGTGGTGAAAAGAGACGAACTGAAAGAAAAGTTGAGCTACGTTTAAGTTTGCACATCTAGTAAAGTTTAGCCTACATTTTTCAAATTTGTTGTCTGTAATCCTATTAATCTTCTCCATCCTTGTTCCTTTGTGCTTTATTATTATATCTTTCATTATCTCTTTTATGTCTTAGTAAACTATTCTTTGCAGGCTTTTTTCAGTTTTAACGTAATTATGCACGTAGACTAAATAACTCAAAATAGACTGAGCTCCTTTGAACATCACTTAATTACACCAAGTACGTTAACTTTTAATAAGCCCACCATACACTGGACAAGTTCTCCCTTAAAGAGTCAATCAATCAATCGATGAAATCATTAGAAGTTAAAGGAAGAAAAGGCACACTTAATTTCCCTAACTGATTTTCATAAACTCATTTAACTTGAAGCATTAAACAGGATATACTGATAATACATGTAAGAAAAAATAAGGCGTTTACCATAAACTCTTGGGACGACCTTAGCGAGGCTAACAGAAAAAAATCACTAATACTTACGATACGTTGACAAATTGAACTGGTTCCTCAGGCACGCCTACTTCAAACTTCAAGGTTTCTCCTTGAGTGTAAGTGGCATTTCCTTTAATCTGAGTAACAGTGTACAAAGATGAGTTGACAAGGACGCCAGCCTCCGCGTACAAGGTGCTGACTCCCATGCGACCAGCGATGTCAACAACGGCACTAAAAAAAGCATCAAGAAAATTAAAACTGGAGTTGAACACCAGCGAACATTATTAGGAAGTCATTAGTGACTGGATGAGTTTTGGGTCAAGTCAACGAGATAGTGTAATAAGGATGTGGTCATCTGTTCAAGGTTCCACCATAACTGACGATTTTAGTGCATTAAGGGGCTTCAGCCTCATGGGCGAAAAATTAACTCTCCTCAGTGACTGTCACACGCCTCTTTGATGTCAGTTGTGAGAATTTGGTAGTACGTCATTTAAGTATTTCGGCTGTTAGCAGCAACCTTTCAAGGACATACCTTGGCTTGACATAGCCTCGTACATCAAATTTCATTTTTCCCCAGAACATGTTCCTGATGTCAAATTTACCGGCGAGTTCTATCGCGGCTACAGTAGTTCCCTTGGCACTCAGTTTCAGTGGTAGACCAAGGATGGTGGGGACAGTAGTCTCGGCGTCCAGAAACATCATGCTCTTACTAAAACTCTTCTTGCCTCCCTTGGCCAATGCGATCATGATATCTATCATATTGATTTTGTCCACCTCGTCATTCAACCAGCTGATGTCGTCGAAACTGGCAAGCCTCATTTCGTTACCAAACATCTTCACAGAAACGGCTCCTGATGGATGATGCTTTCGCGTGTCCATCTAAGAAGGACAAAGGAAGTCCAGGTCACTCTAAATTAAGTTATATCATGGCGATTCTTGCATTCCTTCCAAGATCAGTATTTTTTAACAAAAACACTTTAATTACGAAAACAGCTACATAGTGATAAAAGATGATTGAAAAACATAGATTCAAGCAACCCAATCAATCCTGTTGAACTGCTGTAGGGACTAAATTACGATATTACGATATTCCAAGAAATGTGTTGCAAAGTTTAGATAACCTTTTCGTATTTACCCAGTATTCCCCAGTTCCGGAGGCGTATACCCGGACTTACCGTTCGGTGCAGTTTGTTCAAATGTTTCTCTACTTTGTTGATGTCGTCATGAATGCTCCTCTTCCCCCTGAGTTTCAGATATTTCACTGTTTTCTCCTCATTATCCCTCTCCTCGTGGGGCTTCAGGTTGAACATCTTCATGATGCGGTCGTCAGGGTAGTAGCCATCTTCTCCAAACATCTGCTCAATGAGAATCTCGAATCCTTCAAATCGTGCTGCGGCCTCGAGGACATTGATTGATGCACCCAGGACATCAACTGTCACGTTGACCATGGCACTACGTGGGAAGAAACTGTTTGGATGGTAGATAAGATGACTCTGCGCTGAACCACCGAATCTCAGGACATCTGTAAGAATGCAGAATAAACATCAATTTTGTGAGACGGGCAGACAATATCTGGGTTACCATGTTTCCTAGATTAACGTATTACGAAATCTTAACTCGTTTTTTTAAGTTAAAATTCCCGACCGGCCAAATTGAGTTCGTTTACATCACGTTAAACTTGGCCCTAGGTTAAAACCTGAGTTACGTCAGACATTTGTTCGTACGCTACATAAATCCGTTTAATAATGAGCCCTGTTCTGAAAAATATACCCTCTGTATTACACCGTTTCCTTGGCTTTAAACACATTGCCTATTTACAGCACTCCTCCTCCACGGGAATGTGGTTTGCATCCAAACAACAAGATGAACACGTCCTACATTCTCATAACCTGAATGTCTGGTTTAGTTGGGGTTGTGTAATAGGACGTTAGTGAAACCATCTTACCACTATAAAATGATCCTTCCCATGCACGTGAGAATCGCAGCCTGTTTAGATTGAATTCGCGCAGCTTCATTCCATTAAGAGCATCTTTCATCATTTCGGCCTGAGGCAAACCATGCACTGGTTCGGTTGAATCCATCGCATTCGTCATGTGCGACCACACGAATGATCCCACTTGATTGTTCACTTCGTTCTTGAGGATGTCGGCAACGCGTTTAAAGACCTCTGGGCTTGGACACTTCATCAGTGCCAAGTATGCTGCGATACGGATCTCAACATCTAGATTGTGCTCGCCATAGATCTGCAAAATCTGATCCGTCACTTCTCCATTGCAGGGCATGCGTCGGAAGGCCTCCAAAGCTGCGATGCTCATGTTAACTGGCGCATCTAGATTAAGGGCGCATTTCAAAAGGACATCTTCAGCAGCAACAGGGCGACCCGCGTTTCCAATGGCCTTTAGGGTGATAAGAATGTTTTCGAATTCTTCTGGAGTTTTGCCTTTGCATCCTATGTTCAAGCGAGACAGGAAGAAATTTTCTGCCTTGGTGATAGGGTTTTCTTCATCCTAGCGGAGAAAAGAGAGAACAAACTTTATTTCGGCATTCAACGCTGCTAGATACGTATTTTCTTGTGACCAGCAAAGACGCGTTCATAGCCGTCAAGACTATACCTCATCGTTGCATTCCTGAGGGCTGCTCTCACAGACTTTGTGGATGAGTGTTCCGAGAGTCAACATGGCGGTTCTGCCAGGATGCACTTCACACAGCTCCAGTACATACCCAACAGTCTCCTTTGAAGGATTTGCCGCCATGGCTAAGCCTGCCAAGAACATGTTTCCACGCTCATGACTGACCAAATTGTTACTAACAGCGTGGCTCATGACTTTGGCACATCCAGCACTGCCACAGTGAGGCAGAGCGTCGTAGAAATACTCGCTGAAAGAAAACGTAAACCAGAAACGGGAGGTTAGCATTTGAAACCTTTAAACTGGTTGTGCAAGGTGATTCTGTGGATATTCATTACGCTGCACAAGGTAGTTCTAACTTGAGATGATGATGAAGGCCTAGTTTGTGACCAAAGGTATTGAGCAGTAGTTTCATGTGTTAGTGTCTATTGTGCTGTTCAAGGTGATTCTAACTTGGAAATGAAGATGAAAGCCAAGTGCATGATCATTCAAATTAAAGCTATTGAGTAATTCTTTTATGTAGTACTGTTTATTGTGTTGCACAAGGTGGTTCTAACTTTTAAGTCTGTGGATAAAGCCCTAGTGTGTGACCATTCAATTGAAAGCTATTGAACGGTACTTTCATGTGGTACTGTTTATTATGCTGCATAAGGTGGTTCTAACTTTTAAGTCTGTGTATAAAGCCCTAGTGTGTGACCATTCAATTGAAAGCTATTGCGCGGGTCTTTTACGTGGCACTATGTTTTGTGTTGCACAAGGTGGTGCTTACTTTGAAGTCTGAAGATGGCAGTGTTCAGTGCACAGTGTACGGTGTAACCATTGAAATGAAAACTATTGAGCAGTAGATCCATGTGGCACTGTTTATTGTATTGTACAAATGTGGATCAAACCCTCATGTGTGACCAAATGAAATCTAATGAACAGTACATTCGTGTGGTAGTCTATTCAAGAATGAAACCTAGTGTGTGACCATACAAACTAAAACTATTGAGCTTAGCTTACTTAGTTAGCTTGTATAACTGTTATCCTACTTACTGCATTTTGTTGTCTTCCTCGTAATGGACTTTCTGCCACAATGACTCCATTGCTGCAACGGTAAGCTTGCGGATCTTGAACACGAGGTCAGAGAAGTGCTGGGCTGAGTCAGGTTTGGTTGACTGTTTCGAGTCTTGGCTCAGACGGGTTATTAAGTAGAAAGCATCGTTGATGGCTTTCTGGTTAGATTGGGGCTGAGCGTGTTCGTACTTCAATGAGATAGGCCTCAATTCCGCTGCGAACAAATATAAACTCCATCAATGGTACTACAGGCATTTGCAACAGAAACAGTGTCAAAACCCAAAAAGTTACTGAATGGGCAGAAATTAAAGACGTTATGTCCAAAGTAAACCGAGTGACTACGAAATTAACTCTGATCAAGGTCACATGTCACGTGATTTCCTTAGCCAGTCGTATCACTATGTGAACAAAACTGATAAACCTTGCCATTTTAAACTTCCAATATAGTCAGAGATGTCAGATAAAGAAAAATATATTTCTTAAAGGCGCAGACAAAACGATTGTAATAACTTAGCAACTTTAACTTGTAATGTCTGGACAAGCTCTTCTCGGATTAACCAGAGGAAAATCCGTGAGCATTTCGAACAAAGTTATATATTGATGACAAAGGAGAGACTAGAAGGAGTTAAGAAAGCTTGAATGCCCAAAGCATTCCAAAGAGCGTGATTTCAAACACATACCTGCAACAACAGGTTTGCTTTCAGATTTCGTGATAGACTGCAGTTCTAACACTTGCCTAAGGAAAAAAAAATGAGAAATGAGAAACGTGAAGAAAAGGATGAACTTGTCAAATTAAAGCATGAAATTGATAGGTAATCAAGATGTCCTTTCAAGCAAGCGTTGTCTCTTTGATTGAAATCACACGCCAGGCAATTGAGCCAGGTAGTGAGCACCTGTTAGGGGTTTGTGCCTTATGGGATATTAAGTAAAAAAATTAACGGGATACAGGACATTTTGGTAGAAAAATAATGGGATGTAGGACCTTTAGAACAGATAGCTTGGGATATGAGTAAGAGAATTGATACTGTTTGAAACTGGATTGAATGCGGGATATTTAGGCTGAAAGGAATATGGGATACACAGCCCCACACCCTCCCCCATGAAAGGGACCCTATAGTTCCTACCTTGTCTTGGTGATTGCTCCAGACTTGTTCTTGTACCCCGCTGAAAAAGGTCTGAAAACATGTTCTTCCCGACACACAACCTGCTGGGTGCGCCTCTTGGCGGTCAGAACAAGCCTACATGTACTGTGGGAATTCAACAGGCTCAAAGGCTATGAACAGAAACAGATTCCAAAGTCAAGCAACTATGACGTGTGGTCTCCTAGGTTTGATATTGTTATTTTCTAATAGTATTTTTGAAAATGACTTGTTCATGTACAATCAAGCTCGCCGTTTTCATTCAAATTAACAAAGCCATTTCTGGAAACTATTTCACCCTTGCGTGCCATCCAAAGAGATATTGCACATTGTGTGACATCAAACTTTCAAATACAACTATTTACATTGGCATAAATAGTGATTTTGAAGACGTTATTCGTTGTTGTTGTAGTAAGAACTGTATGAAAAGTAAAAAGACTCTTCTTTTCCACTGTTGCTGAACCTGTCCTTTACCCTCTTACCCGCTCTTGTTATCTCCAACCCCACCCCACTCATTAATATACATTACTTTTATCGCCTCCTACCTTCTCTTCATAAGAATGAACATGAATGCCGATATCTGACTGAACCCGGTCTGTGCACTCGGTCAGATTCCTGGTCTTGTAGACAACCTTTGGACGAGGGGCGACGACAGGTGACGAGCGGTGACGAGATTTAACCTCATAATGCACCTTACATTTGCCAACAACATCGTCCTGCAAATCACGACAGATAACAAGAGTCAAAAAACTAATTTTCCTTACGGTTGAGCTGCTTTTCACCCTTGCTAGTTATGAGAATTTAATGCCGGGAAGATCAAGAGAATTGGTTTTACGTTAGTGAATATACGCCTTTGGGTCGTCACGCTACGTGGCAAGAAGTGTTGCGGTACAGCCCAAATCACCGTTGCTAGGAGACTATGTTTACACAGTCCCATGCAAATAATTAGCCTATGTTTATGATTTCGTGTTAATTCCAAAGCAAAACAACTTCCCGACCAATCACAGCGCGAGTATTATAATGTTCGTTCTATATACAAAGATGTTCTAACAAAACAATAATTCTGGACATTGACCCTATCGTCTTTTAAATCTAGTGCTTTTTGTTTACTTTCAAAGCTTTTAAGAGAAGGATATCTTGGCGAAAGTGTATAGGCACCCTGCCTACACAAGTCGTGGTAAGTACACTTCTGTGAGTGTACATGTTTAGTGTTCACAAAATTTCACTTTTCCTTCAGTTTGCAGATTCTGTTTGCAACCTCACAAGGTTAGAATGAAAGTGGAAAAATAAAAAAAAAACAGAACTGTATGAAGATCTTACCTCATCCAAGGTGGCAGGCTCGTCAACAAACTGCACTTGCAGCGCGCTAAGGATGCCCCTCTTGATGTTCAAGACGTGAGATGGATCCTCGGGATGGGCGAGAATGTCGGTGATAAGTCCACCGTTTGTTCTGAAAACAAGATCTTGAGCTTGAAGCTCTTCAGCAAATGCTGTGGTTCCCTGGGAAAGTTGATATCCCAAGGGACCGGGGTTCTTGCTCTGGGCCTCCCAGAGCTCAACTTGGTCGATCTGCAAGACAAACGGGTATTCAAGTTAATATAACTGGTAAAATAAACCGGTTTTCCTTCGCGACCATATGTTGCAACAGCGTAACAACGGACGAAAGCTTGAACGGGTTAAACTGTAAAACAGCAACTAACAGTCGAGAAATTATTGAGCTACCCACTAAATGTGCTTTTCTATGATTACTTTACAGCCTAGAAAAAAAATTGTGCACGGATGAATCTGTTTTGCAAACTAAAACAAGGCCGGAACCTAGGGGAAAACGATTGTAATAATCCTTTGATATACCGCCTGCAGATAGCTATGGTTCTTTCCTTTCAATTCAAATTTATACGAATTATTTTACTTCAATAATAATTTCTGACTGTGCAAGGCAATAAAAAGACCCAAGCTTGACTGACAAACGAGTTGTGTGTTTTGCTAGTGTGTTGGGGAGGGGAATTGGCAAAAAAGCGCCTGTCGTGAACAGATTCTCTTTTATATTCAGTCTTCTTTTGACTGCTTTTCTCAAATTTCGGCATGTTTTTGGTGTGAATACTCTTGAAAAACATGTATTAACAGAGCAAGGAAACATTTCCAAGCTGAATTGCTCAATGAAAACGTGTGAAATAACCGTCTCAAAACAAGAATTATTTCCTTGCTCGCTTCAGAGTTTGAACACATTTCTACGCAAAATTCAGAGTATTTCCATCCTTTTACCAAGCGAAAAGAGAAATGTATCATGAAATTTGACAAGCTAAGCCTGAAGGATTTCGTTTCAGCAATCGAAGACCTTACAACTTGGAATAAAACCCTAGAATTTTTGTCCGTCCACTTTTTACAGACTTAACATACCCAAGTTAAAAAAAAATAATTTTGCGATTATCACAGCTCCAGTCTGAGCAAAGAGGTGCATGAAGGGTAAAATGGGAACTGGATTTTCCTATTTTTCCACAAGAAAACAGGATTTGGGTCACATGGCTGGGATTTAGACAAAACAAACAGACTGGGGAATGGGATTTGGGAAGAATTTGGGCTAGGAAATGCGATTTACATCTTCCAGACCCTGTTCCACAGAAGCCTGAAAGAAACCAGACATTTTTTTTTTATTTTGGGAAGTCCTCGAACAATTTATTCCTTACACTCCACTTTTCCAGCTGTACTTGAGTTGTTTTTCCTTACTAGACGAATCCCTTTGAGGTGGTCTTATGTGTACATATTACAAATGGCATCGATTGTACGTTGACTTTTTCGCCACGTTTTCGACGGGTTTCGTGCTGCGGTGAGACGCAGCAAGCATTTTCCATTTGGCTTTGTGATTTTCCGAGGTCAAAACACAGACGTGCAGAAAACCGTTTTCAGTAGATTCAGTTGCATGCAAAGGACTTCCCATTCGTCGGATAAAACCACGAAAGAGGTCCTGACCTTATTTTGAAAGAAATTGGAGATAGCCCACTAACAATGAGGTTTTCATTGCGAAAAGCTTTTTTTGGAAAAACAGGAAATCATTGGAACCAGGCACAGCTGACCTGCTGGGTTAGTCCGCTATTAAAGCCAAGTCGCTTTCGCGGGTGCACGTTTACGTTCAATTTTAGCTTAAAGAAAGTAAAACGAAGTCCTTAAATTAAAATGAAATATTCCCTTTTCGTAAAGCGTTTTAAGGCATCGCTGTTTACAGTTGTGTTTTAAAACACCCCTCCCACAAAACCTCCCATCTAAGGTAACCTCAATCGAGTATAAAGAAAAACACGAGAATTGTCTTAAATGGCTATAACTTAAATAACAACAAAATTCGAACTACGCTGTGTGTTACTGACTTTCTGTCCCAAGCAATTGTTATATTTGAAGAGAACCGTGGAGGAACATTCCAAGTTTAACATGATTTGTATCGGCCTTTTAATCAATAGCAAATTGTTCCATGTTTGATTACGTAACCATTGGACTACCTTGGCTTAAAAGGATTTACATCGGTTGTTCGTTCAGTAGCAAAGACCGAATGCTCCAAGTTTATTTATGTAACCTTTGGACTAACCCGATACGGTGGAATGTTTGTCTCACGGGAGATAAATGCTTTCAACTCCTCTGTTATTTTTGTGTTAATGGGAAATGGACGGGGAAGGATTTGGGGACCGGAATTTAACAGAAAAAGGGCAAGAAACTGAAGGGAAATGGATCAAACAAGGGTTTGGCACATTGTGAGAATAAAGTATTTGAGCTTAGTCCTGTAGTTGCCATAACTGTTTGTGTCTGAGGCGCTAAATATCTTAGCCTGTATTCGAGTTTCTGAGGGAGGGTCGAGGGAGGGGCGGGGGAAGGTGAGGGGGAGGATAGTGGGGTCGAAAAAGATATCCCACGGGAAGAATGTGAAGAGAAAAAGAGCTAACGCAAGTGTTAGTGTTGAAACTTCGTTCTGGAGATACCGTAAAGATGATTTAGATTGTTTTATGCAAATACATCAGTATAAACAATTCATAGGAAATTATTAATACAACGAAAGTATTTCAGTCTACTCAATCAGTTGTATTATCCGGGCTGTTGTAAATCGGGAAATAACGAAAGAACAGTTCCCTCGGGTTGCCCTTCAGTCTGGCCTAGAATATATCGGTTTTGAGTGCCTAGAGCAGAGGTAATAGCTTGGATAGAAATCGAAAAAAAATCAATAGAACGAAAGTGAAGGTTTTGAAATTTTGTTAGCCGTACTGACGTGTTGGTAAACTCAAACGGAAGGAAATGCACTAAGCTCGGTTGACATGATAAGGGGATATTCTACCCAGTGGCTGGATTAGTCTAATTGCAGCTCTACACACGAAACCAAAACAAAACGAAATATTTACAAAGCCCACGCGAAAAAAACCCAAATATTTCAAGCGGTCAAGTATGGTGGTCGTAATTTGTCGCGGAAAGATTTTATACGAGGTAATATTTTACCAAACATAAAAAATTGAAAGTCGCAACATGTAACTCGATATCAAAGTTTCCCGGAGTCCATATGAAATTTGTCTTACCTTCAAGACATGCTGACATTGTCCAACAGCCTTGACGACACAACGAGCACGGATTCTCAGCCCTGAACGGGCCGACGATGCTCCGGCTACACTACTAACTGTTTCTCCTTCGTAATTGTAGGTGAAGTCTTTCGAATGGTGAAATCTATTCAACTCTGCGAACACAATTAAGAGGAAAAAATGTTAACTGTGTTACACACGACACGTGTTTCCATGACTGTTGCCACTATCGCGCGTGTGCACCCCGCGCTTTTTAAACAAATCAACCCGCACGCGCGTGGATTTGGTTGTCAGCAAGTCCCTCGGAAATTTGAGGTCAGTTCCTGAATTTGCTTTTACTTGCGCGATGTGAATTGTGAAGAGGAACTTGTGCAATACGGAAACGCAAAGCGACGAAAAAAAAAAACATCAGAGGGGTGGTTATTTCAAAGCCAGGAGTAACAACAAATTAATTACACCTTTTCACTGTCGAGAAAAGTATAATCAAAGATTCACTCGTGGCAATGCGCCAGTTTCAAATGAGGCATTACTATATCATGGGGGGTCGCAATCTCCGGTCCAAAAAAATTCTATAGTAATCCTTCCAAACAAATCCTCCTAACGAAAGATAAATAATGACTTGTTTATGGAATAAACATTATTACGATATAGTGAAAGATAAAATTACTTCATGGCCAACGTGTTTTGTTGATCGAGGTTACGTCTTTTATAGACGTGTTTCAAGTGCTTTACATCAATAATATCATGACCGCACCAACCGAAAATAAGTTTGATACTTACTTGTGTCACATTTGGGCGGCCTAGGTCTCTCTTTTGACACGGGCGCTGCAGAAAGAATAAAAATTCAAACGATTAGTACAATACCCTCACATTCTGCAACCAGCAAAGAAATATTGATCTCTGATATAATTGAAAACACACTGAACAATGGACAATAACGTACGTGTAACACCAAGATCAACTAAAGATAAACTCGGTTATCAGGAATATTTTTTTCGAATTCCGTACGAAAAGCTACTACAACTTAACGTCAATCAGTTCGCGTGAACACTTCTTCCCGTTACAATAACCTTCAAGAAAATTGCTCAAGGTAAGAAGTTATCGTCTGACGTCGTAAAACGCTGAAGGAAAAAATCTACCCGAGATATTACGAACTCGACTTTAATGTTAAAATACTGACAGTGTTCTATTTTGGAGGCCAGTTTGACCAATCGGCACAGAATTGCTTTAGATGCTCTTGTGAAAGCTGGCCCCGGCAGATTTCCTGAATAGATGAACTTGTCTCAGCATAACGATAGTTTCTGACAATTTGACAGCATGGAAACGTTTGCAATCCGTGGCTAGTTGTCTGGTCTGGAAGACAGCAGAGACTAGGTGGCGAACGGCGATTTTATCTTCGCAAAAGGTAAAATTTTCAAATTTAACGCAATCGCGCCTGAAAATGCTGAAACCGGACATTACAAAAATATTCTGAAATGGACTAGAGTTTATTAAGTGAAATACTGACATCATTGCGATTGAAAGCGCTTTTAGGGAGAAAAGACCGATAATACGTACCCGCTAATGTCCCAGTGGCCAACAACACGAAAATTAAGGATCTCATTTCGCGTTGTAGATCCGAGATGCGACTGGAGATGTTGCAGTTAGAAAACTTCTTTTGTAGCAAGCCACTCCTTTTGTCCTGGGGAGAACAAAAGGTCAACTTACCATATCAATTAACTCCGACCGACATGAATGACAGCCGGAAAAGAACCGACCAATTGCAGTCCAGGTTAGAATGGAACTTATAAAACCTGTCCAATCTGAGACAAGATACTACAAATGTGAGGCAAAGTTCGATAGTGCTTACAGCAAATGGGCCAATAGCAAGAAGTTTACACTGAGGCTGACAATGTTAGACAACAATTAAATGATATTGCTATGTCAACACCCAGGGTCCAAAATCCGCGCAGAAGACACGATATCTTACTTCCAGTATCTGGAGAACATGCCAAAAGAAAAGCGAAAGAGAAACCACCCACAGCTGCTAAGAGAGAATATTTTGACTACAAATCTCTTAAACCATCAACAAGATGGCATGTTAGGAGAATGCTGTCTGGTTTTGTTCCCATGGTGTGTTTAAGCAACGCCAAATTTCAAAAACAAGTTTCGTCGTAGTGTTTCATTGATAGGGGACTGTAAACCGAGTTTTTTTAATAACGGTACAAAGATCACTGATTCGGACTAGATTAGGGCGGGCTGTCTCGCGGTGAAATGGAAAGGAAGATCATTCCCGCGAGGTCACCTGGTCAAACGGTTACTCGATATTTTTAGCTCGTGTGTGTGACGGAAACCTGAGCTTATTGTATGCACTGACCTTAAAATAAAAAACAATGCATTTGAAAGGATCAAAAGTATTTCTAAGATCTAACAAATTCTCACAGTTGATAGGATCTTCTCTTTAGCGAAGGTATCTTGGTCAAAAAAAATAACAATCCTTCTTCCTGGAAAACCCTGTTGATGATGGCGGGGGTATGATTGCGCAACCAAACGGTGCTGTCCACGTGTAAGGTAGACAAGTTCTTGTTAGTTTTTTTTTTCTAGAATTGCCTCAAATACGAAACAATACAGAGTAACGGATTCCTCCTGTGGTGCTAACAGCATGCAGTTTGTACTTGGTAGGGGGGAGGTGACTCTCTCAAACTAAACTAAATCCTTCAGGATCGTGAGCAGCGCAAATTTTTATTGTGTTTGTGTAACGTTACAAGTCAACCTTATGTTAAAAAAAGCCGGGAAATGACCCTATTTCCGTAGCTTCTTTTTCCCATTGAAACACCATTGATGTTTAAGGAATCATAATTCACTCAAAGTACCAAAACACTGTACATCCCTCCATCCCCCCCCGGTTAATCTCATTGGCTTGATATTTTCTTCCCTTTTCCATCATTAACATCGATGCGAACATGAAACTGCTCTTATTCTAGTGAATCCTCTGAAAGCAGGCGAAGAAAAACACGCATCCTTTGAAAGCAAACAAGGAAAAACACGCGTCCCTCACGAAAGAGACAAACGTGACGATAGGGCTTTTTCAGTGATGAAAAACAAATTTCGCCGCGGTGGTCAAACGCGAGAACACGAGTTTGCTTGCGTCATATATTTTCATTGAGGATTTACCCGGAAATTCGTCTGATTATAGGCTTAGTGTCCTGTGACTTCCTATCTGCTCTTGCTTTGTTTTCTCACACAACCTTGATATGTTTTCCTTCGCCTTTCGAGCGCTTCTTACTTTTAATAGCTGGATCAGATCAATCGGCTTGGTTTCAAAATTTTCCCCGCGGCTGTGGAAATCCCGGCAAGAAAAGCATTTCTAAGGTACCCCGAATTCCAGTCTTCCTCAGAAATGGTTGTAGATTTCCATGCGTGTTTCTTACACTGAGTGCATCACATGAAAATTGCATAATATGAGTCGAGAGTGGGGCATAACTTTGATAAATGAGATAATCGGGTTATAAAATCGTAAAAATTCGTATTTCCGGGGATCTCGAGTAAATACGTATTTGTATATCCTTTCTCGCCAAGCATGGGACACCATTTTTGTAATTCAAGAAGTTTGATTGAATGAAAATCAGAAATGACAACAACCATTGGACTGAGAACCTGAGAGTGTCGATTATTGAAAAGTCAACCACAGGAATTTCAAAGCCGCTTGGTTAAAAGCTTTTTCATAATGCTGATATCAGCGAAAAAAACGGGTTCTCAAACAACTTGTTGAAAATTTGCGACAATGCCAAAACATCATCGTTTATTTTGGCATGTTGCTTTGGGCATTCGTAACCTATGAACTCCTCGAAAAAAAAATCAAGATCACATGAAAGCAGAGAAGAAAATCTTTACCAAACCGATTGCTCGACATTTTTTGATAAATTTAACATCTTGAAGGTAACACTAGGTTTTAATAGTAATACTAGTTTAACTCAACGCCGTAAAATGCATTGCTAAACTCCGAGTTTGTAAGGTAGAACAGTGCGCTACCAAATTTGTAAGGGTTTGAAAATTTTTTATTCAATAATCTCCCACGCTGCAATATGACAGTTGGTGGCGGTGCTTTATTTCCGACCAAGTATAAGTCTGTCCAAACTTCACTGAAACTCCAGACTTCAGTCCGGGAGGCATGCAGTCAGGATTTTATCTGGGACCTATGAGGTCGAATGAGTCAGCAGTTCTTCGAGGTGTTAGCATGCCGCCGAGCGCTAATTTCCCTCAAGGAAGTGACCCAAAAATTAGTCCCAAGTTCTCTGGCTGCTCTTATGTAAACGCTAGTTTAGTGTTACAGCGGAACTGTACAAGTGTTATCCAGGGAGTGTGATAAGTTCAATTCATGAACTAATTTTGACGTAACCAACTTCCCGGTCCATTTTGCCTAACGTTTGTTCACGGTACTGCCAGTTTTAAGCTCATTACAAAGAATCACACCTCGTATTTTAGTAAAGGATGTGGTTAAATTCGGAAGTCACCCTGTATGCTGAAGACATCTGTATGCTGAGTGTCGAGAATCGAATTTTAAGGAGTTCTCGTTTCACTCTAGTATAATGCTACAATCTGCAAGTAACCTCCAAATGCGTTAATGATAGTCTTATAATGTATAAAAACACAAACGAAGTACTAATTAGTCGAAAATAAATAAGAATGGCTACAAATAGGGAAGATTAGAGCGGATTACGAACGACTAACTTGAAATTTTCGCCGTCGGCAGCGACGCTGCACCTCTTACAAGGAAAAAATAAACTTGATTTGTAGTTTCCGGTTTTATAAACTGGACCGGCTCAGTTGGCTCAGTCACGGACGATTTTATTTCGACCAAATTTAAATACTAACTGTAGTAGCTATCAAAGCTTTCATTGGGTTGTAGAATAAAATACTAGCAAAAATACCAGCCGAATTACGAATGTACAGCCGGGGGATAGTAACCAACTCTTTGAGTCCCATATATTCGCAAAACCGGCTGAGATCAGCCATAAAATCAACGAACTGACTACGTATAAAGTTACTAATAATCGCATGCCTCTGGTTTTAAACTACTGATCAAAGGAAGGAATACTGACAATTATGATACAGCAACTGTAACTGAATTATCGTGACTAGCCTTTTTCAAGTTATCAAGTGGGTCGGCACGACGCATAAAGACCAAACAGTTTACAGTTTTACCTCTAAGGTCAAATCTTGAAAGGATCTGAAACTAAACAATTTACTCTCCGCTATCCTCTGCTGGTGGGCGGTAATGCACGGTTAAAACATGTGATGAAGTATTGTTTGGTCTCCATTTCTAAAACTATAATCTTTGTTGTAAATGGTACAACGAGTCCCTCAGTCTAGACAAGGGCGTTTTGTTTTCGCTTTTTTTTTCTCTCTTTTCTTCTATTGCAAAAAAGGTCCATTTGAACGAGTTTTAGTGTTTTTAAGGCCACTCTTTCCGTCTTCCATCTCTTTCAAGCACACGGCTTGCAATTCGTCGCCGGGAAAGGAGTTTTCTCTCATTAGTTACAGACGGCGCTATCTGTAAAGCAACCATCTTCGCTTATCATGCCAACACTTTATGCGATGTAACGAAAATCGTTTTCTTACAGGAGAAGTGTCCTGATCGACTTCCACTTACAGAAAGGTTTACAGTTATTAATAAGGAGAATTAAAATCTCGACACGACTTGACACGATTAGCGACGTTTGAAACTCTGCAGCGTCACCTCGCCACTGGATTTAACATGATACACTCACTTCTTCAGTTTTTTTATGAGAAGATTTTTCTTCCAGTCGAGGCTGAATATTCTTATCTTCGAATTTTAGGTTGAAAGTATTCTTATGGATATAATATGTTCATATCTGGATGGTGTTAAAGCCATTTTGGAGACAGCCTGCGGGCGATTAAGCCTGATAACAAGCACGTAACTCCTCACAAAAATGTTATACAGACTAAGGCCGTTTTGTTGCTTTTTGTTTGCCGTTTTTTGCGGTTCAGTTAAAAACTTATCATAACTGAATTTCATTTACATATTTTCAACGCACAAAATCGTATTCTTTTCACAATCTTAGCTTTGGGGTTATTCTTAAAAAAAATTCTTAAAATGTCGCAAATTTCAATTTCTTATAGAACTGTACTGAAAGTTCGGCGTTGATAGGTTTTATTGCTTTCCGTTTTTTTGCGTGCGAAAATGACAGGATTAATTTCGTTGACAGGATTTTATCAGTCGTAAGAACATGTTGTAAACTGGGCTAAGCACACGCAATGGGCTAAAATATGTTTAGATATATGCAGCCTCGTTTATGTTCGTCTAAATGTGTACCTCTATGTGCCCATCGGCAGATTTAAACAAGTCATATACTTATAAAAAGATTTGGGGAAACACCGAGGTTTTGCTTAAGTAAAGAAGCAAAACATGACATGCGCTTGTGACCAATTTTGCGGTTGTAACGGCGGAGGATGCAGGTTATCCAATCATGCACTGGCAAAAATACAAGACAAGTTTTTCTCACCCTGTCAACATTTCTCGCGTTTCATAAGCTGGGTGACCCATCTAATGAATGGGAGCGTGCGTGAGTCCTCGTAAGCCCTCTTTCTTTTGCATAGTTTTGTTATCACTCAGTTGTACAGAAAATAAAATGTGTTTTATAAACTTTCCAATTTAGATGTACACAGTATATTGTACGAGCTCGGTACATATTGCTTAAAGTTTTGTGTTGAGTTGGTTCGGAAACTCTTATCTTAATAACGTGAAGATCAACATTTCCGGTAATGTTGTCACTAACGAAGTGATAGAGTACGCCTAAATCACGAGATGCTTAAGAGAATCACGTTCGAGCGAGCCTTGGATTAATCAAGTGATAGACTGTGTGCAGACAAGTTACAAGAAAAAAAAAAGACGAGATAATGCTAACAAGATTAACAAGATATAGCAACTTCAATTTTCTCCTTTCAGTTCCAATACATTGCGAACCAGATAAGTGATGAGAGTTTGAAAATTCGTCAGCTTAAAAGACAGATAACTGAACTGCCTTTGTATTACCATGTTATTAACCGAAGTTTCTTTAAATCCTGCGAAGAAGATTTCGTAACTCAATTCAACACAAATACGGAGTGCGTCACAGGAAAAACCAGCCCAGGAAACATTTTCGAAACTAGTCAACTTCAGTGACCTGTTAACCGTTTACTGTATTTCAACAACACCAAACGATTTCTCGATCACACTCGCGCGTAGACGGTTATCAGCCGCTGTTCAAGGACGGCGCCCGCGCTCCTCGCTTCTGGGAGGTCGAAAATTGAGAGAGCGTTGAAAACGTGCTGATCGTGCAGTGTTTACAAAACCTTATGCAACCACTTGGAGGTTGCGAGAACTGTGGGAACTCACACGTGCTGTTCTCCCAAACTGGCCAATGTAAGCAGTAGGTCATTTTTTTCAAAATTACATTCTTACGCTGTTGACCCATACCATAAACACTTCGCCAGGCAATGATCTCGCCTTTGTATAACCTCAATTGTATGTTATTATCGACATGGGTGATTACAATTCCTGAACATTAGCAGGGCTTTTTAGTAAACAAAAAAAGAATACACTATTTATTACGTAGCTAAGTACAATAAAAGTGTTGTTTTCTTTTTTTTTCTTTTCACTAGATACCATTCATTGTTTTTTATAAGGAGCACTCAATTTGTTTCGGATGACTGGCCATTCTTACAATGTACCTTGGTCCTGGTATGTCGCAACCCATGGTGTACTCCTTACATAAGCAACGTGAGATGTGCTTCTCCAGGGGTTTGTTTAGAGAGAGAGTTTGAAGAAAGTTTCGCCTTTTTGGCCCCAGCAAGTTTATGATTTCGACTAAAACATTTCTTTACGCTTATAGGTCATTCATCTTCAAATTGAAATAGCATCAATAATAAAACGAAAACACACTGACAGGGATTTTGCATTTGATTAGTATTAGTTATGAATGGATAGGAATTTCCACCGCTCTCCCGGGTCCGGACTCGTCCGGGCTCATTTCCCAAAACATCGGCTGTAATTAAATAGTAATGTGATTATTACAAAAGTGAAAGATCTGGAATGGTCAACACCATTGCAACTACGCTCAGAGCTCGCAAAGCTGTTTACAAACCGCTATCAAAGGGAAGGGGACCAAAAGATCGCAGTGAAATCGGGCCAAATCGGGCACGAGCATGGAGCATACAAAGTCGTTTACAAGCCGTTACTAACCGGAGCACCAAAAAAAGCTGGAATCGTCAAACACCATTATAAAGGTACGCTAAGAGCACGCAAAGAAGTTTACAAAATGTTAGCGAGTGGAGGGAGGGGATCAAAACATCTGGAATTGCAACTAGGCTAAGACCATGCAAACGTATTTACTCGGCAAAACGCTAGGTGGCCAGTCGGGGTAGGGGACCAAAAAATCTGG
>OMLO01000905.1_pt1 | contig 21417 bp, 19 predicted proteins | sample 1674811 | NCBI WGS metagenome assembly OMLO01 (sample SAMN06265003, study PRJEB25207) | coral metagenome | isolation source: Coral host | place: Mexico:La Bocana,Puerto Morelos, Mexico | collected 2008-11-13 | reverse complement strand
TCAGCGCGTATATCAACGTCAAAACACATGTTCAGAAATCGGTCATGGCTTGGTTTTTGAGTGTAGAACCGGGGTCGACGGTGCAAGAGCCTTGTCAATGCGTCGGAATACAAGTAACTTCTGTAAACAAGCTCTTCGGCGTTTTACTGAAAAAGCAAAGAAAAGACGTCCAATGCTCCGGGTTTTTTTAATGTAAATAGTCTAAATAGTACACATTTTAAAAAATGAATGTGTATATATTTATATTTATATACATATAGATCAGATGTCCACATTATTACGCCGACAGCGTGAAATCAGAGGGCCTGCACGATGTCGAGGCCCAGGTGGTCCTCAAATTCGTCTTGGCTGCCATCTCCTGATACAAACTGGTGAGCGTCGAGATGAGAAGCCAACGCACCTGATCCGGATCAACCTACGAACAAATTCTGCAGAAGGAAAATTTCAATAAGATATGCGCTGTTCAAGCAAAGAAAATATTTCGAAAAGGTCACATTGATAAAAGGACTTCCGTAAGGCTCCAACGCTGCGCAAAGGACAACTGCATCAACATATGGAGATGTTTTCTAAAATCAGCCTTCAACTGTAGAAAACGCTTTCGTTTCTCCGTTCCCATCGAGAACACATGCATCAAAATGTATACATTTGTGTTCAACATGTTCAAAGTAGATACATACATGAACCATGTGATCATGTTTCCTTCCATGCTGCATGTTTAAGAAAACATACTTGCTTTGATTATACCTTTGTGTGCAAAACGAAGACGTTGCGGTGCATACAGAGAACGGAGCGTTGTCGATTGCGGCAAAACATATTCCATTCATAGTTGTTCCGATCAAAGCATGTATATGAAGGAACCTGTGTTTGCATGATTGATTCATGTAGCATGAAGAACATGTGGGTACATTGATAGTTCATTATCAATGAAATATTTTGAATTCCATGTGCAAATGTGCATGGGTTGATCGGAGGACAACGCAGCGCTGTCGATTGCCACAAAACGTATATACTTTAGATACATAGCAGACGAAGACGGTGCGGTTCACATACAAAACGAAGCGTTGTCGATTGCATTAAATAATTTCAAGCCCGTCGAGGAATGCGGAAACAAATAGGTAACATTGCATGCGTGCATCTTCGAAGCAAGTTCTATATATGCAGTTCACGCACGCATACCTGTGCAGCAAGGTAACTTAACTGCAACGTGCGTATGGCCACGGTACAGCTGCAGTACCAAAACTCAAGCAGCAGTTCACTCATGCAGGGCCGCAAGGAGCAAAAGTGTAGACAAACGTGTGGCAAAGCAGTGGATGCTGTACAAAGTCTTTTTTACAGTTCTATCATTGCGCTGTTCTCTTTCTCCCTTTCATTTTAGAGAATGACGCATGAACCACAGAAGTTCCCAAAAGAAACGTCGACTGCCAAGGGCATGCTATGAAAATAGCATGCCCTTGACATGTTTGAGAATATGATAAGTTCTGTGTCTACAAATATAACTGAACATATAAATATATATGTATGTAAATATATATGTAAATATTTGTTTAACGCATTTCCGTTTTGTAAGGGGAAAAACCGTGTTCCCATGCATGGTTGTTTTTCCCACGGCAGATTTGCCATGTCATGTGTTTGTGAAACTATGCCATGTTTTTGCTTTTGCACATGCAACCCCAAAAAAAAGGAACATGGGCTTTCCAGTTTTCCATCCAAAAAAATCCCCAAAGCGTGTTATGTAATGGAAACTCTTCACGCCATGTTTTCTCTGAATGAAGGTTCAATTGGTGGTCATGTGTGAAAATACGTGACGAATGTAAAACAAAAAACCAGAAAACACAAAGGTGAACCACCATTGTTTGGGAATCAGACCCTTTCATGGAAAAAACGCCAAAACCTTCCAACCAAGTGAATTTACTGCATTGCCAAAAAACACGAGCCATGGACTGGCCACAAGTCGGGAAACCCAATTTTCCTTTCCATCGCTAACCCCGTGAGTCTCGCCAACGCAGCGAAAGGAAAATGAGGTATCTCTCAAAGATACGCGTCATCATGGAAGTGGCGTGACATTTCACACCAATTCTCTTGATATACCCCAAAAAACTTTCATCCGCAAAACAAGACATGACCTTTCTGGGGTTCAGTCGGGTCCTAGCAAGTTGAGCGGACATGTGATCTGCACTATGGTGTTTTGGCCTCAATTTGAAAAGCCTCCAAGATTTCCTTTCACATTCGCACGCTAGATGTTGCCAAGCAATCAAATGAAGTTCGAATGATGAACTGATTTCCTGCAGCAGGGAGCAAAACTATTTATTGGATGGTCCCATTTCAAAATGTTTGGATCGATCAGTCACAAACAAATGTTTTTCTTAAAATCGACATCGAAGAACAAATGATAAGAACATTAGAACGTTCAAACTCCTCAGCTTCTTCTTCCGATAGCAATATGTCAGCGTGGTCCATCACCATCACAGCATGATGAAAGTGCCAAAGACAGGTGGCTATCAGCCGCAGCATGTTGTCCTGGGAGGTCCCCGTACTGGAATGACTTCTAACTTGTTTATTTTGTAACTTGTTTATTTCTTGGGGTTGTTGGTGAATTTCAACTATATAGAAACAAAAAAAGGCACATTCGCGAGGTTCCCCCCAAGAAAAAAGTGGAACATCAAACATACAAGAAACTTCAACATAAGAATACTGTCCCGATTGTTTTACAACAGTCTTCAGGTGTTGAGTTTGACAACTCTACAGCCTTTGTTGCAAAGAACCACGCAGATGCTTTCATAAAAGCTGCTTTGAAGGCAGAACCCAGTTCAGGATATTCAGACTTCTTTTCCAGGCCAGTATTACTTGGCGTGAAGGTTTTGAAACCAAGAATCAGCCTTAGATGATGGGAGGTTAGATAAAGAAACAAATTCCAGAAGGAAACCTTTATGGGTGATCCGTGGATAAGGAGGTACCCTAAATACACTATTATTCTTTTCACATCCCGTAATGGCTAAAACCCAGAAAAATAACAAAACAAAGTATCCATCAATTGACTCGCACCTTTTCTAATTTTTTGGGGTTCCATATATGAAGAAAAAAAACATAGCGAACAACCAAATGCCATGGGAAGATTCTTTTGTTGCCGGCTTTTGGATTTAAGCTCCGATGAAAAGGATCGCAATTTGTTTGTTAGGGACCCTTCTCCGTAATGGCCATTTCGCACCCAGAACCCCAAAGCACTCGCATATAAGTCCCTGCATGTTCCCAAGTACAATACATGCATCGGATCGTGAAAGCACGTCCCAAGGTGCCATCCGTCGATGATCCTCCATGGCGATAGAGGACTGTCATTGTTGATGTAGTCCGTGTGGCCTGAGCAGTTAGGATATGGATTGGGATCAATATGGCTGACTCAAGTCATTCACCATTTGAAACTTTGGAAAAACAACTTAGAGTCGAACTAATGGTTGTCAGTCGGTAAGCTGCAGATTGGTAAAAGTTCTTGTAGGATAGAGCGCTACTCCAGTTTTTATGTTCCTTTTGTGCGTGGCAAGCCTCGCAAATAAAAGAATGCAAATAGCTTCTGGGAAACATGTGAGCCTCCTTTCGACCTTTACCGTCGGCCCGGAAAGCAAAATAACAGGCTCTATAGGCACCTCCAGCAAGGGGTTTACCTTTCTGGCAACTACGATGTCCACTGGGTAAAGCTTCACCAAAGGGGCCTGTTGATGGCCAAACCCCGTCCGCACAGCACCTAAAGCTCCATTTCAACACTTGGGCAATGACCTCCTGTACTTGTTGTTTTATATCAGCATCTCGTATCATCTCGTGAGGGATTACTACCAAGGGATATTTTGAGTCCCAAACATGCTGACCGCTTGAGAACACCGATTGCATTGACCAAACCAGCACTTCAGAATTGGCATAAAACTCTGCACCATCAACATGAATGCAGATTGGAACCAGACCTTGGATGGTATCTAGAGTTCTGAATTGAAAATAACTATATATGGTATATCCCATTTTTTCATTTGCTATTGTTTGGGGAACTCAAATCAAAACCATTGCTTTTTGGGTGTTAAAAAAAATCAAACTACTCAGCTAAAGGACATGACCGCGGGATAGAGTCATCATTCAGGCACGGATGGTCCTTCCACTCTTGTAGTTTGTGACAATGGTTCCAAAAGTCCACAAAAGCAGATGTGTTACGATGGCCCGTCATGGCTCTTGCAAACTGCCAGGGTTGGAAATAAAAAAGATTCATTCAAAATCTAAAGGCCCAAACCTTCAATGAAACAAAACCATGGCCTTCATTGCGATTAACATTTTATTTTGGGAAGTGACCCCAACCAGTCCTGAACTGACCCAGCTTTCCAAGTTGCATCGAAGACCTCGTGCGGCAGGAGGATGGGCGCAACTTGCTGAGCTTTTTCGCCACAAATGCCAGGAACCTTGGAATGGTGCAAAGTACTGGACCAATGGGAAAGGAACAACTGACCATGGGTTTATGTTTTTTGTTCGGCTCAAATTTACATCATTGAAATTGTATCCACAATTATCCAAGCAACATTCAGGTCCATGGTCACACCATATGGTTCTAAAGTCATTCCATGCAATCCTTTCACCCAACGATGAAGGTCACGTTCTTGGTTTTGTTCATGTTTGCCACTCCCACCCAGTGACTTCAAACCATATACCGTTTTAGAACGTAATCCATCTTCAACATTGGCCCTGCTCATATCACAAATTTCAGCCACTGATGCTCGGCCAGAACCAACCATTCCTGGGATCAATGATCAAATGAATAAGATAGAATGAATCGGACCAGCAAACTTACAAGTTTCCTTTTCACCATTTTTTTCAAAACTCACATTTTTGGAACAAAACAATTTGCTATGTGAGACTTGGAATCGCAGATAGGTATCAGCAGTGTGGCTCTTAGGAAGTTCATCAATCTTTAATCGCCTAAACCAGGGCAGGATAGATGACTTTTCCTTCAAATGAGGGTTAAACAATTTCAAGGTTAAGTCAATGAAAATCACTCATACCCAGCCAAACTCTCAAGCCTAGCTCGATCCACTTGTCGTTTTGTATGACCTGCGTGGGGGGCTTCAGTGGTGGCACTTGTATTATACTCCATTTTGGTTTGGTGGATCCAAGAACCAAGAACCATACATTGCCATTCACAAACAAAGAATGTAACAATAGGACTCAATAGGACATTTCGTTTTCTTTTGAAGGGGTGAAAAACCGACCTGGCTGCAAAGTGCGACTATCGTTTTTCAACACCGTTTTTCAACACCAGGATATTATCGCAATGATGCCAAGCAGTGCTCTAGCAACTCCTAATCCAGGCAATCACAGAATAGAAAACAACATGGCAAAGATTGTGGAAATTTCAATGGAAAATTCAAAGTTTAAGATTCTTTTGATGCTGCATATACACCTGTGATTGCAAACCCCAGCCGCAGCTATCACTGCCAGAAACATTGCTACGTGAGACCTGGTGATCACAAAACTCTCAAAGATGGATTTTGGGGAACTTTCAGGGTTTTGGGTAAGAAACCACAGCTAGCAATGAAGCTAGATGGAGAAAACATATTGTTCAATGCTTTGATGTTTTATTTCCACAAAATTCAACCCACGCCCCTATCAGCAATCTACCCCCCCACAGTGGCCAGTTCACTGATCTTGGCCATCTTGATCCTCCCCTTTGCCATCTGCAGGACTGGCTTTGGCCTTTGCCTTTCTCTTGCTCTTCGGCTTTAATCCGGTTTGGAGACTTTTGGCTGCGGCCTTGCAGGGATGGTTGCGTTGGAAAGAATTCTTCAACAAGTGTGTCTAACAAAAAAATGAAGATGAAAAACAAAGGAACACCGATGACCGATGGACTTCACTTCTGGGTGTTTGTTGGAAACATCTTTTTTAAATGATCTCACCTCAGCTTTCTCGTACCACTGCATTCGTTCATCTATGATGTTGAAGTGTTTCTCATAGGATGAAGGGTTGGTCACATTGCGTTTCACCAAGTCTTGAACGTGATGATACACCTTCTCCATTTTTGTGCTAAACTTCAAAAGGGATTCAGAAAGATCTCCACTATATTCCAGACCAGCTAGGACCACGGAATAGCGGCGTGCATCAGCGCCCTTCTTGAGACAGCTATCCATCCGCTCATGGGCTAACCTAAGTTGCCATCTGATGGCAAAAGCATGGGGGTGACAATGCCTGAATTACTTGATGTAGCGATTTCAGGAACATCGATACTCAACTCAAAAAGGCTCATATTTGTAGCGATTGCTATGATTGTTACTTACAAACTGGGACCTATAGGATGACCATCAAGGAAGGGCCATGTTTTTTGATCCCCTGAAGTTACTCATACTGTGTTCAAAAAAAAAACTGCATAGGCAATTAGACAGTGGATTGAGTCCCGTACTCCAGAATAGTCTTTGGTTCAGCCTCCTCTGTCTTTTTGGTTTCCGTAGTCTTCCTAGTCTTAGCAGGCTTCAAGTTAGCGTCATGAATGGTCTCCATGAGTGCCTTCTTACCTGCCTCAGTTGCCACCTCCGCATCGGGCAGAGCGCCCGCAGCAAGCACCCCAGAGTCAGCTGCAGTCAGAGCCTCAATCACCTCGCGGTTGCCCTTCTCTTTCAACTTGATGGCTGTAGACTCAGTGGTGATGCTTTGACTCTTCAGCTCGTTGCCTTCATTGGTGTAGTAAAAGATCTCCTATAGCCAACAAAAAGAGGCAACATCAATGAGCAAGTAGAGATTTTCCATTTGATTCATGGAAGTGCATTTGAAGAAGAAAACAAAAAAGAAGTTGCGATGTTCTTCTAACTTAGCATGGGAATCTACTGGATTTGTGAAGATGGACCCATTTCCGAACCCTTTTCACCCCAGTCCTCTTCATCCTTTTCGAAATCCGGATCGTAATACCAGAGACCCCGGTCATACAATCGCTTGATCAAAGCCTTTGCCTTTTCTTTGGGGTAACGCAAGTATATGTCCCTTGCCTTTGTCCCACTGCGTGTGCGGGTAGAAGTAGCTTTTGATTCAGCTCGGCGTTGAAATTCAACTTCCAGCCTTAGAGGCCAGTAGTAGAGATGTGGGGAGAATGCCAAGATGGGCAATCAATGGAACACCTCAATCAAACATCAAGGTATTAATTGATAATGTTCGGGTCATTCAAAAAGGGGATCACAAAAGTTACTAAACAATCAGCCACCTAGTAGCTTGGACCAATCTTGTGAGCTTTCAAGCCAGCTCCTGAATAAGTCCGTTTTGTCCCGGATGTAATGATTTGCAAGACTCACCGGGAACTTCTTGCGATCAAGACATTGGCGACAGAATTTGTCCCAGGCATTCTTGTGAGTAGAACCTGAGATTACACAGGGCTGAGTAGGATAAGAAGGAGTCATTGTAGCTTGATTCTTTGAAGAAGTATTTGGTACAACTTAGAATGAGTTGGTGTTACAAAGGTTGGATTGAAAACACACCTTGGGCTCCAATAAACTAACCATCCCCTTTTCCCACGTGTCCGAGCAACTGTTGGCGTTTGCAAATTCCGAAGCTTTGCTTTCCTGCACTTGGCCCTGACTTTGAACAGCTAGTTGAAGTTTCGCCTCAGCACTTCCTGCAGGTACCTTAGGTGACTCTTCCGGCTCGGCCATGATGGCGTTAAGCTCCTCTTCAAGTTCATCGTCTTCCTCGTCTTCTTCTTCTTCTCCCTCTTCGCTTTCAGTAGTGTCTTCCTTGTCTTCCTTCTCTTCCTTCTCTGTATTGTCACCCTTTTCTTCCTCAACCTCAGGTTCCTCATTGCTTTCTTCTCCTGCACTTCCACTTTGCGAATCTTCTTCTTCTTCTGATGAATCTTCCGAAGAACTTTCATCAGGTGAAGTGCCTGGTTCTGATGCTGCAGGCTGACTAGCACTGGCTTCTTTCTCCGCTTCTTGTTCTTGCACCAGTGCATACATGTGCTGGTCAATTTGCCTTTCCAAGTTCTCCCGAGACTGCTTTTCCATAAAGTCCTCCAATTTCATGTTGAGCTTTGCTGCCTCTGTCTTCCATGCATTGAGAGACTCCTGAGAAAAAGCTGGAGAAGGAGAAACCATTCCCCTCGTGGGAGAAGGTGTTCGCAATGCAGCCGCAGGCTTCTTCGGGTCAAAGGGTACCAGAGTCGCTTCTTGCTTGAAAGTAATCCTTCGCCGAACTGATTCAGTCCCTGCAGCTTCTCCGTCACTCTTTGTAGCTGAAGGCCTCTTCTTTTCTTGCTTCTCTTCTTTACCTTTCTTCGCATCATCTCTTTTCTTCTCTTCCTTCTCTTCGTTCTTCTTCTCATGTGTCTTCTGATCATTCTTCTTGTCATCCTTCTTAGTACCTGCCTTCACTTCTTTCTTGTCATCCTTCTGATCAGCTGTCTTCACTTCTTTCTTGCTATCCTTCGTCTTAGTACCTGTCTTCACTTCTTTTTTGTCATCCTTCTGCTGACCTGTCTTCACTTCTTTCTTGCTATCCTTGGTCTTAGTACCTGTCTTCACTTCTTTCTTGCCACCATTCTTTTCATCTGTCTTCACTCCTTTCTTAGCCTTCTTCTTCGCTTCTTGCTCCTCTGTCCTCCTCGTCCGCCTGTTAGGTGGCTTCAATGGCGGGCTTTCAACAACCTTAGCCTTAGGCTCCTTTGGCGCAGTCTTCAACTTTTTTTCTTCTCCTTTTTTTACCCTTAAGCTGCGACTTGCTGACTTTCGTTGACTTGTCACCCTCTGCCACACCCTTCACTCTAGACTTTACCATGGTGACCCAGGGATATCGTGAGGGGATACAGTCACTGAGCAAAACAAACCTGCATTTCGCGGCTGAATTAACAAATGAGATAAGTGAGAGACAGTGAAAGAGGTGATATCAATTTCGTGGCTGAATTAAGAATACTTGTCAGGAAATGACCCATGAGCCAGTCATCAAGTTGAAAGTCATGATGATAACTGAAATTTTCTATGACTACAAAACACCACCATAGCTGAATATACCAGTCGCGGCTATTCTACACAAATCGCGGCTGATTTCTCTCCAGATCGTGGCTGATTTTTTTGATATAATCATCAAAATCTTCCAAAATCTTATATGTGATCACTTTTGTGAACCTAACCTTCCAAACCCAGAACTCTCGTTGGAAAAACCAAAAAGCCCAGCTGCTCATTGGGCAATGGGGGGGGAAGCACCTTTGAGGCAACGTTTCAAGACCAGTCTGCCCATTCCACCTGCGTGGGGCAGCCCAGGGAAGTGACAGGTTTGGCTACCTGCGAGGAATCTAAGAAGAAGTCTGATATCTTTTGACCTGTAAAATATTTGTGGGAGTTTCTACCTGGGTATTTGAAATGAACATACACCCCAAACATATGTATATATAGATTCATATATTTCGTCCAAAGTCTATTGAGTTCAGGGTTTTTTTAACATCAACTGTTTCTACTGCCAAGTATGTTTGAAACAAGCAGGAGCATACAGGAGCAAATGGTTTTCCTCGAGGACAAGCTCAAACATCTAGTGTGGGGACCATGCATACCCACACCAAAACGCTGCACGAATTGTTGTCAAACGTTTGCCATGATGGCATGAAACACATTTGAATTAAAATATATGTGTCATTTTGTCATGACACCATCAAGCTAGAAAGTCAAGCACTTCTTTCAAACAACCACGCTTGATCCATTTGGCATCTTGCCTAGAACTCCGGGGAACATTTTTATACCCCTTCAAATTTGCCTTGATCAAATTCCTAGCAGCCCGTCGCACTTGAGGGGAATGTTTTGTCCGGAGTCGTGCTAGAGCCCGACCAAACCTGACCAATCACTTTTTGAAGTTTGGAAGTTGGAACAACAAACATATCAAACATATCAGGAACATCCCTTTGCTATTGATATTGTCAAGGTCAACAGCCTTACATGAGTTTCAAAACATGGGGCAACTAAGGGAGAAACGGTACGGGATAGCTTTGGCTGGATTTTAAATCCCTGCCACCTTTTACTCTGGCCTTTCCTTGATGGTCCTGGTACTTGATAGCCATCTGCACCTCCTCTCGTTCAGGCAACCAAGTTGGCTGGAATTGAGGAAGCTCGTTGATCATGACGTGGCCTTAGATGATCAGTCCCGGGGTTTCCGGCGAGGCGATACAGTATATTTTTCTATTTTATGTATATGTAATATAGCTTTTGAGTTTTGATACATGTTTGGAATGAAGACGTAAGTTGATTCTGAAGTTCGTGTTTTCAATTTCTAACCTTTTGGTATTATTTGATCGGAATGCTGGCAAGCTCCCCAAAAGACTTTAAATCAAGTTGCTGGAATATAGCCAGGTTGGCTTAGGAGACGGAGCGCCGTAAGCGCCCATTGAAAGAACATGCTTCCAGGTTCTTATCTTTGCTAGAAACTCTTGGAACGGTGGTAAATTCTCCATAGCCGATCCTTTCGGCTGTTCAAGAAGCCACCAACAACCAATTGCACTGCAAACCAGAAGAAGAACTAAAGTACGTACTGCCAAACAGTTCCCCAATTGAACCGAAGGGTATGATTCTTCTCCATAGGGTCTCCATGCGCTCCTTTTACTAGTCCCACTGTTCCTTGGCTGAATCGACTTAGAAGTAGTCCACCCATCATATGGATATATAGTTGTACACAAAAGAGGTGTTTCAAGTGCATGTACAAAGGGGAACTCCGACTTTAAAAAAAGCTATCAACCATTTATAGTTTCTTGAAATGGTTTGTAGTGCTGCCATGGATCATGTATACAAAAGAGCTACACACTGGCGCCGCAAGGCAACCACTCCCCGGAGCCAGGCGACATACTTGATAGAGGGCTGAAACGAATCCATGGGGTGTACTTAAATCAAATCCCTCACCAAACTTGATGTCCATTGCCATTGCTGAAGTACGGCCTTCCTGCCGCTAAGACCAGGGTATATGTTATAAGATATTCTACTGAATTGCAATACGATCTATGTATTATATACTCTGATTTTCAAAACACCACATCGTATCAAAGAAAGGATGCTACGTGAAATATATACAAATAATGGTAACCTAGCGTTGGGCCACCATTTTGAACATACAACATGTTTTTTCTTCCCATGTCCGAATACTCACCACGCGTGACGCTGCAATCACCCGCAAAAAGTTCCAGATGTTGTAACTGGTTGTCAGCCGTGAACTTCAAATAATTGAGAGAGAACACCATGTTCACCAAGATGGCTACCACCTTGATAGGCTAAAAGGGTATGATTTCAACACTGGTGATTAATATCATGAAATATCTTTTGATTAGGGTGTTTTCTAGCAGAATGTTTTTGCCATGAACCAATTTGTGTCAGAACCCATGCCCCTGTTTGGAAATGATTTGCAGCCTAAGTACCGCTGGAGCCTTCATCATCCTGAGGCCTGCGACTATAGCTCTGCGCTTTGCTTCACGAAACGAGTTGCCAGGCCCGTCATGACAGGGCATTTGCTGGCATGAGTTTCTCCGGACGGTTGCTTTAGAAGGAAGGCGTTTGACCATTCTTTAAATGGAAAATGACGATCACCTTGATGATTTTTTTTGAGCCCCAAAAGCTGATACGCTAGATTTTTTTACATCGCCCAAACTGATTTATAAACAATGCTTCAATCAAGACCCAGTAAGAATTCAAGCGTTAGCTAGCAGCCAACAAGTATCGAATCAAACCACAAAACACCGCAAAACCCATGGGACAATTCCTTGCCAACTGCATGATGATTCAAGATACCCATTTATTGCCGCACACTGAGATATAGATATGGGATGCCGAGCTACATGTATGGTTGCAGAGGTGCTTTGCACCACCTTCCCCAAGACCATGTCACATTGCTCTCAATGTGACCCTAAAATATTTCAAGCGAATGGCTGACATCCTCTCATTGGGGACCATGTCAAGGAGGAAAACTTTGAAGATATAAAGACATATGAGCCCAAAAGACTTTATAGATTATAGATGATATATCGATCAATGCTGACAATCAAATTTAAGTCTTGCTTGAAATCATTTTCAGTAGCAGAAAGGCTGTTTCTAGACCATGTCGCTTGTTCCAAAAAGATGCAAACCAAACAGTATGTAGCCGCTAGTTGCCAAAACTCATTCAAAGAACTGGATCGCTCAATACATCATGGGGCTAGGGTAGAACTCCTGCCCTTGCGCAAGCTGCCAACCAAGCATCTAGGATCGATGGGTATTTCGACCAACTGATATGTTGGTTTCCAAGAACGTTGCGCGCACGGACAAAGAATGCCCGCTGGCGCAACAAGACCTCAACGCGAGCCGAGCCACGGTGAATAGTGTATGAATGCATCCCTCCGTTCTTGCGGTTCCGATCTGGCCAAGCTGGCTTCGGCAGGCCCTCCAACTTGTACCCGTTGTACGAGGCACCGTCATCCTGGATGAAAAGAGGTTGAGGTTTTCCCCTGGGATATAAAACGGATTTCAAGCTTGGAATGGTGGAAAGGATGTAAGGTTGGCAGGGAGCTTGATAAGATAGTCATCGGGACTTCAGAATGGGAAGAAATATGTTTCATGAAGTAATTAAGAAATAGTGAAACGATCATGGCCATTTCCTTCAAAAACACCATTGGCCATACATTGAGTCAAACGTGATCAACATGAGAATGTAACTTAGAAACCAGTCCTTTTCACCACTCTCATTGGAATCGCTGTCATCCGACATGAAAGGTGGGGGCATGGGTACCATGGCATTGTTAGCCTCGTTAGCAACACTAGCTCCATCATCCTCAGGAACTGCCTTTCTTGCCTTTTTGCCATGGCGTCTATGAAAGGAAGCCTTGGAAGCCTTCTTGATCTTCCTTTTCTTGGATTTGTTGACGGTCTTCTCCTTTGCCTTGTTCGCCTCAAAAGAGAGAAGCTACAAAAGGAATACATTTTTGTCAAACAAACGTACGTTGTAGTTGAGTTTGGGTTTTGTATTTGGGGATGGCGAATCAAGTCTGTTGTTTGTTTGAACACATAAAGGAGCCAAACCAACCCCAGGGTGAAAGCCATCCTGAAGATCCTGAAGGATCCTAAACTATATACTTGGGGTAGGCTCTATTGTTGTCAGAGTTTTCAAACGTGGCAAACTGACAGGATTCCCATATGGAAAAACCTATCAAGATACACTAGAAAAGCATTCCCAAAGTAAAACCGGGCTATCAAAATGCATTGGGGAAGACTATGGATCGTCAGCTTCTCCCCCCTCAGATTTGTCAATACAGTTGTTGGAAAGAATCCTGCACCACCTAGGATGGTTAAAACTCTCAAGTGATAATGGTATATCTATCATAAATGTTAACTGGTACATACATGATTTTTTCCAACAACAAATTGACATTGCAGCTTTTTTTGGGTGGACCATTCAAAGTCTGACATCAGCCATACATCCCCAAACCACATTCTTTAAAACACATAAGATGCCTTGCAGGTCTTTGGCAACTGGCAGGGCCCATGTCAGACTTTGAAATAGTGTGTAACGTGCGTGTATTTGTTTCAAACCACGCCTCCGCTTCCCTGAAAGATATCAATCGGGCTTGCCACTCAGAATCACCGCTATCGTAGTCTTCAAATCCAGGTGGCATGACGTAATCGCGATTGAACAATGTGTCCTGGGTGTAATGCAACTACAAAACCCATTTACCTATCTATGTTTAGGGTGGTTTATACTAGTTATACTTGAGTTTCTGGAAAGCCATCATACCCTCACCACGGCAAGTCAGTCTAGTGGCCTGTTTTCCAATGATGGGGGGAGAGGCCCCTAGCAGCCCAACTTCAAGTTCTTCCATCCATGGTGGCTTCTGGAGGCAGGGCAGCTTGATAGAGTCAGGGGAAATATAGATACGATCACCCTTACTAGTAGTGTTGTTGTCCTTTTCTGTGAGGCCCATCAAGAGAGAAAACTGGGCATTGGCATCCATTGCCTTGGTATAGCACGATTTAAAGTGGACACCCCTTTCATGGATTTAGAATGTACACCTGCCCCATAAAATCCCATAACCAACAATTAAGGTTCAACAACCAAGAATCAGCAGACTCAGACCCTTGATCGCGATCACCCTCTGCCCGCTTGCTACCACTCATCACAGCAGGGTCCATGGCTTGACGCTTGGAAGGGGGAGTAACAAGATCCAAACCCAAGGCTTGACGGCAGGGAACACAATTCCTGCCGTCACAGAAACTGCCTGCCCCATAGACTGCGCAAATAGGCCCAGCATCCTTGGAACCATTGCTGCCACTAGGAAGGTTCTGGTCACCATCAGAATCCTGAGAGGGGCGTTGCAAGGTATCTCCCTGTATATATTCATGGGAATCGACTAGAAATCAGAAATGCAAAGTAAGGCCGTATTTCATTTTCCCAGGGTTACCTTCTTTCTCACCAAACCTTCTTGAAAAAACATACCTTCTGAGTCACACCCCTCCTCAAGGTCAGAAACCCTGGCTACATCAGCGCCCGGTGCTTCACCATCAGCGCCACCCAAAACCAGAGTAGTCCCATCATCAAAGTCATTGACATCATCATCATCATCATCATTGGGGGCATCAGGAGATTCATGGACCGCCTCATTGTGGTTGTCACCATTGTTGGGGATATCAGGCTCACTTTCCTCGCCCTCAACATTGGAACCACCAGCCTCATCATCATCATCCTCACCATCATCACCACTGGCCTCGGCCTCGCCATCAGCGTCACCCAATTCACTCTCATTAAGCAAGGCCTGCCGTTATGAATTTTTGCGGAAGGGGCAAAGCAAAGTATCAGATCTTGGAGCTTGTAACATAGACAACCTTATTGTGGGTTATGTACTTAACTCTAGATCATCCCAAGTATCATCGCGTTGTAAATCAATAGTAGAAAACAAATGATTTGCGAGCCTCCATTTCCGGCTCTTCAATTCGTCGGGCTCTGACAATGTTCTGTAGCCGCCTGGCCTAGACATGTGATATATGATCCCTTGTATCTTTGGGCAGTGGTCAAACCCTCAACGCTCTATTTAAAAAGTCCCCATAAAGCCAAGAGGGTCTCAGCCACTGCTCAACAATAACTACTCAACAAATATAGAACATGCTACTTTTCTTGGGGGTGTCCACATAAGAAAACATCAGAAGCAAAAACTGTATCATTCTAAGTGTGTGAAACAAGAATCTCTTGCAAGAGGCGAAGGTTCTAATAGCTGCTTCAACTCAGAAACCCGGGGATGGTGGCTTCCAAGGCCTTAAAGTCAGAAAGAGATACCCTGCATTCGAAAGAATTATGGAGCTTTGTAGAATTATAGTTCCCCAAATTCTTTCCAAAACATGATCAAAAACGGTGATGCTGTTGTGCTGAGAAGCTGTTGCGGTATAAATACCTGAGGGCCCCCATTAACTTCTTGCACCTCTCTGCTTCTGTGGCTGCTTGCTGTTGCTTTTCCAGCTTTGTGACTGGCCGCTGCTGCTGTTGCCCCTCTGACTCGTCATCTTTTTTCACAAGGAGTTTGAAACCCAGCAACTTATCCACGTATAGCCATATATCCGTTAGGATGATACCACCAGGAACAGACTGGGGGAATGTCTCCACCAGTGGCTTTAACCATACATAGTTTGCCGCAATATCCTGTGACAAAACTTTTGGATAATCAGTATTTGGAATTATTGTTTTGCATTCCCGTTTGTTCAGGATTTTGTCCATCAAGTGTATCATGATATTTATGATATTAAAGTATACGGCCTTTTGTCCATATTACTGTTATACCCAAAGATTGCTGCATGAACAATTTTCTAATTGCGCGTATCTTGACAAAACCCAGTGTGACCTTTACAGGGAATCACATGCGCTATAGCTCCCCGTAACAAGTTACCACCCCTAGTTCCATCAAACAGAACACTTGAGGGTTCAGGAATCTGTTCTTATACCACTTGAACCCAAACAAGTTGCAGTTTTCCCTGGAATGAAATCTTGGTATTGGAAGATCGCATTCAAACAGATTAACCCAGTTTTAGAGCCTTTAAAAATGATTCATTTATTTTTCCAGCACCTTGAAAGATGGGCGATGCACCTCACTCGCCAAACACACCAAGTCCGCACCGCTGAACTTCCCGTGCATTATGATGTCAAGTGCCCGTTGAGGCATAGCACCAACCATTTTGCGAGCCACCCCTGCCTGAGAAGGTGAGGCAAGATTAAGCTCTTGCATGGCGGTTTGATTGTAAAGAATCAGACAGGGTAAGGGGCTAGAAAACACCTGGGTTGTTCTCCAAAAATGATGTTCTAGCAAAACTTGCTATATATATAAATTGTTTACTTAAGGCATTTGTCGTGGAAAGTACATCATGGGAGTTTACAGTATGTCAAATAATATTTGATGAATGCGTGATGCCAGCACATCCATTGCAGACCAGCTGCAATAAACGCTTCGTTCCATGGGACTTTGCCAGGGCCTGGGATGGGGCGCAATATATACATCATGACCCCCATTTGGAACCAGAATGATGTTTGAATTCTTTTGGCTTTTGATCCTAAACTTTACAATGAGAGGCTCTAACAGTTTGAAAAGGGACAACGGTTCTACCATAGGCCCAGCCAAGTTACGTACTGATTTCCAAACCCCAACATTTTGCCCCAATTCTTCCTTGAAGACAGCCATCGCATCTTCGGCTCTACCCGGAGCATCAGCCATTGCACAACCACTCACAGAAACTTAGGATGAAAACCGATCCCTGAACCAAATTGTTCTCAAGAGTGCGGGTGGGCGGAGGTTGGAAAGAGTGACAATTAATCTCAGAGGGTGCTATATTTGTAAGGGGTGGCGCACTTTATGACACCATCCCGGATGAGTACACCAATATCTACACCTATATTATATACATATATGTCTATATCTTTTGTATTCTTTTGTATATAAGAATACCTTACCCAATCTATTGGCAAATAAGAGAGCAATCCGTCGCCAATGAACCCATGGCCAATGTGACATTCAGTTGGTTTGTTTGCATGACCTCTTATGATTCCTTTTTGAAAATTGTTTTGCATGACTTCTTTTCACTCGTTTGTGAACAACATCTCACGAGTTTGGGTGGGTGAGCACCTGCCGTCCTGGTGCAGGAAGAATGCAAAGGCGAGAAGGATCACGCCTCCATGATGCATCGGAGCGGCTGTTGTAATTGCTCAACTATAAAACATTTGCCAACCAATAATCAACTGGATCAACTGTAACATTCAGACAGGATACTTCGAAGTAGGGAAGGTCGATGGATCTCTTTTGGGAAAGATTGTAAAAAACATATTTTCTTTGCAGAATGCAGCCCAGAAGTTTGGAACTAAGGTTGATATATAATTACCTTTGCAACTTCAAACTCCGTCTCACACAAACGCCAGCCTTGGTCAAAGTCACCAAAGACACTTCGTCTCCAGCGCAGAAAACCAATAGCGTGCAGTCACCGATCCCCATTGGACGCCAAATGCGACCGACCCGTGGCAAGCGCAACCTACAATCTAGATGGTTTATGTATTTTCAATGTGATGTTTGATGTCTCTTGACTCTTCATTACAGTAACTTCCTTGTATAAACACCATCCCATTAATTGGGTTCCATACAATTATGACATTTTTTTATCATTGGGCAACATTCATACCGTCCTTGAATTCATACCGTATGGTTGAACATGGGTCGAATACGTGCAACCACCCATTGAAATCGGAATATTTCCTATTGTTTTTTTTTTGGGGGGGGTTGGATTAACTGGAATTCCCCTCGCTAAAAATCTAAGCCGCTTAGATATCCATTCACTGCACTCAAGCCAAGCCAGGGCCTAATTGGGCCGAGTTGGCGGAAAAGTTCACTGTGATTTGGAAAAATCACGATCCCAATTTGTAAAGTTAGTTGCAGGGCGGTGCCCCATGCATTGGAAAAAAAAACTTCGCAACGTTGGTTTCTCAATTTTGGGCCCCTTTGAAGAGTTTATTCAACAAAGGTTTTTTCTTCCCTTCAAAGTCACGAGTTTTGGGATAACATAACTTGCGGAGTTGCAAGATTGAATTTGCTTGGGTAATACGAAAGAAACTCATGCTGCACCCCAACCAAAACAGACACACGCACTCACACACAAAGGCACTACCCCCCCAAAGAAAAAATAAATATATATGTATATTTTACATATGTAAATTTATTATAAGCCCATTACTTAGATATAAAGATACTGTGTTCCAAAAGAAGGAACATTGACACGTGTTGCAGCAACACCAGGTCGTCACAACATAATGTTTTTACTTTCTTAGAGGAGCGTGAGTGAAATCACAGCAGGATTGGGCAAAAGGCCAAGCATCATTCGCATGGAAAGTAGCAAAACCGTTCACATCGTCATAATATGTTGCTTTGTACAGCGCTGTGGGTAGCACACTTGATGTGCAAGTACACTTGGAGGGACACTTTCCACACGACAGCTGAACCAACATGTCGTTGCCACAAACGCTGTCCAAAGGACAGCTTTGGAGCCTTACGGTAGAGTCGGTAGAGTAGCAGAGGTATTCGTTGGGAGGGCCAGTACTACCCATTGGATCAACCCTGACTTAGGCATTGTGAAAGTACCAACTGATTTGGCTGCGCCAATCATGATCAAGGGATCTATCACTTATGTCGAGGGTTTCACTGCAGTAGGTGAATTGGAGAAGACGCTCAACTCGTATCATTTCAGGGCTTCGAAGCTGTCTGCTCGGCCGTCGCTTCCGATTCTTTCAGAAAAGTCGGAAAAGTGTTTTGGGTATATAGGGGATTATACTACCCAGGTTTATGGGGATTATAATAAACCATTATACGGATCCCTATTAAACAACCAGTGTTTCATGGAAATTGAAGATGTTGGGAGGTTTTCCTCCAGCCTGGCAAGGTGGACACGAGCTTGGTCACCTACAACACTCTCATGGACCTCATGGGCAAACATTTCGACCAATGGGAGTTTCTAAGATGCAACTCATCTAGTTGGTGGTTTCAAATATTTTTTTTTTCACCCCTACTTGGGGAAATGATCCAATTTGACTAATATTTTTCAGATGGGTTGAAACCACCAACTAGTCATTTTTGTTGATGAAACTGTGGGGGAGAGGGTGGAAGTGTTTCACCATTCCAGGAAGTTGCAAACCCGGCATACAACTGGGGGGGAAAAAATAAGGTTCCCAATACTTTAAAAGCCATGGCCTGGGACAGGGACATTAGATGCAACAAGGTTGAACGATTTGGTAGAATGAAATGGGCAAATTACATGGAGCTTTGCTTCGTTTTTTTTCGTTGTGCCTTTGTTGCTGGTGTTCGCAATCCTGTTTTTTTTTCATTGCGCTTTTTTTGTGAGCAGATCTCCAGTGAAAAACAGATCGATCCACTCTTCCCTGTTTCTGCAAATCCAAGGTATACCCTTAGTATCTTCAACAGTTTGCAAACCAAATCTTTGGAGGTGCCAAATGGGAAATGGGTTGTTGTCGTTGGATGTTGGATGTTGCCATCTTTGACGTTGGACTACCATACAAATCCACCAGATGATTGTATATCTATATATATTTTTATATAGTATACATGTACCATACAAAATCAACTATACATGTATGTAAATCTACCATCCCCGTAGATCCGTCATGGGATATATTGTAATTTGTGTACATATTGATATTAATGACCTTAAGGCTGTCCGTTTCGTCCCCGAGACCCAAGTCCTTGCACCCACAGAGTTGTGGCTTTGATTTACACGCATTCCGTAGGCCCCGGACCCACCAGTTACAAGTGACGGGTTAATAACTTATAACTCCTTATTTTCATGGCCCTAAAATATATTAGGGTAAATGGGGTGAATATATTTCAACCCCTATAGCTGGAGTTTTAACCCTAATTAGTGGTTAACCCCACCTTGCAGGGTTTACGGACGTTTCCTGACAGATATACCAGCCGCGAAGATCCATGCCTGTTGTGACTGGAAGGCGGATGAACGCTGTTACAACAGCGTCTTGCGTGCAATGGCTGCAGGATCACAGCTTCTTGGTTTTGTGAGAGGAGAGGAGAGGAGACTTTGAAAAGACACTGAACTTCAGTGAAATTGTGAACATGGAAAGATTGTTGGGTATTCCTATCAGATGTCCATGTTGTCTTAAATATCAATTTCCCACATCTTTTTGAAAATACATATAAATCATATTGCCAAAATGTGTTTGTTGATACTCTGATACCCTCCCTGAAACTGGCATAGCACCTGAAAGTGGATGGTTAGAAGATTCGTTTCCTTTTGCGGGTATCTTCCTGGCAGGTGCGAACTGTTAGTTTCAGGGAGTGTACACTCCAGTAAACTAACATAGCAACGGGAAATCCACCATTTGAAGATGTATATCCTATGAAAAATGGTGGTTTTCCATTGCTATGTTAGTTTACCAGAGGGTACCAACCTTTTTTATTCACTTCCAAAAATGTGACAAAAAACACCAAATCGGTGCTGCTGACGGCATAGGTGGCCTATGGCATTCGCATTGATTCAACAGCTGCAGGACATGGAAAAACCTGGGTACTGTCAGTCGGGACCTGTCACCAGCTATAGGTAGGTTTATACATTTTATACCCTGGGAACATCTGGGAACCCACAACCTGAATATTTAAGGGTTATTAAGTTATAAGCCATATCTTTGGGTCTTAAGGCCTTCATTTTTCACGATTTCACCCGAGTTACCCATTTAATGTGGGGCACATAACTCGGTTTTCACTGTTTTTTTATAGTTTTGATGGGCCTCCATCTTGTAGGTGGGTAAGGATCTAAGGTTTTTGGTCCCCCGGGCCGTGAGACTTCAAACTTTGGGGCCGTTTTTCAATAGGGGAATCATCCGGGATACGATAAAAGTTCTGGTGATTTTTGGGTGAATGGTTGGATCTTCTTATAAAATTCGGGGGCCGGAGGGGGAGGGCAAAAAATTATTCTCCCTCTCCGGCGTCGATGATAGATGATCCATGATGATCCATGATTCATCAGCTGGATTTCCTGGCATCGAAGCAACTCCAAGAAATTTTCAGGAATGAACTTATATTAATGTCGTCATAGTCAACCTATCCCCCTCAGTGTGCTCCACCCAGAAATAAGGTCTTATTAAGGGCTTATTATTTCTCAAACCCTTGTTTTTGAGTGGGGTACGTTGGGGAAGGGTTGGTTGACCAGTCATTATTGTATTTCTATCAAGTGTAAAATCAATTTTGTCATTCCCAAACATATCCACACCCCGTTTTAAAACCTCGAGCGGGTTGCATGGGGAAAACCACAGGAAGATGGCCTGGAAATTGACTATTTCAGTGGCAGCTGGGAAATTCAAATTAGTGGAAAAAGGAAAGGAAAGTATCAAAGGAATACTGGGTGGGAATGAAAAAAACCTTGGTGGGTTAGGTGA
>OMLO01000904.1_pt1 | contig 21422 bp, 5 predicted proteins | sample 1674811 | NCBI WGS metagenome assembly OMLO01 (sample SAMN06265003, study PRJEB25207) | coral metagenome | isolation source: Coral host | place: Mexico:La Bocana,Puerto Morelos, Mexico | collected 2008-11-13 | reverse complement strand
TGACGTGAGCTGTCTATAATTTAATTACAGAGAGCTCACGTTACTTCCAGCTTGGAATATAGTATAATCTAATGAAAGCCGAGAATAGTAAGCTATCTATAATTTAATTCCAGACTCAGAGACTCAGTTTCAGAGCTTGAGGTGATGTGAGCTGTCTACAATTTAATTACAGACTCAGAGACTCAGTTTCAGAGCTTGAGGTGACGTGAGCTGTCTATAATTTAATTACAGAGAGCTCACGTTACTTCCAGCTTGGAATATAGTATAATCTAATGAAAGCCTAAGATAGTAAACTATCTATAATTTAATTACAGACTCAGAGACTCAGTTTCAGAGCTTGAGGTCGCATAAGTTATCTAGAAGCTAATTACAGAGAGCTTACGTGACTTCGAGCTTGGAATATAGTATAATCTAAGAAAAGCAAAAATAGTAAGACTGATATATTAGGGGGTAAGTGTCGGGATACCGCAAGAACGTCAGTGTAGAAGCTGTACGCGTTCGCACCATACTCAAATTAAGAATAGGGTTGACACACCAATCTGTACTTTAGCAGACTTCTTTGCGAAATGCTTTCAAAGTTTTGCTATTTTAGCCGAGGAGGATTCAGAAGATGATCGATCTTTAAATTTCACTGAGCTAGTACGGAAGTCATACCAAGACGAAAACCTTGCAGCTTGGTGACTTAAAGAATATGGTGATGAAAGTAGTCTAAATTCCGAATCGAGCCATTCTTTGGGTCACAGAATGCTCGTCGCTTCTGTAGCTGAACTACTACAGAAGCGCAAAGTCGTCATTGTTCCTGATCGCTCCCTAAACCAAGTTCCATCTAGCTGCGGCAGCACGTGATAAAGACGGAAAGTATTTAACCGAGACTTTCAGAATTCGCATCGCTCCCTCTTTGACGACTCTCAAGCTCAGTACAGTCTCGCAAACTATCTCAATCAGACTGATGCTGCTGGGAAGCAAAAAGTTCTTTTCCAGGTTACCCTGTGCAGGAAAGGAAGCGGCCATGATTGGGCGACTGCTGGATGTTCAACCTTTGTTAGTACAGCAGGAACAAAGCAAGCGGTACTTAAAATGTTATATTCAGTAGGTCTGGTTCACTTTGCTACACTTGGTGATGCCGAAAGGGCTCTATCCCCCATACGCTATAATAATAAGATTCGAAATGTAAAGATGATTAAGTATTGACGATGCCCGACATCACAAAAGTGCAACTGCGAGCTAAACTGGTGGTACTTAGCTGTTGCCATAGTGCAGGTGGACAGATCATATACGAGGTAGTTTTTGGGAGTGCTCGAGCGCTCTTAGGATTTGGTGCACCGTCACAGCTGGTTGCACTTTGAGCAATTAAGGAAATTGCAACTGAGCAGCTGATGTGTCGTTTCAATGAACATCTTGTTCGTAGGGAGAGTGCCAGTAAATCTCTTCGCCAGGTCATGAAATGGCTGTGGGGTAACGGCTTTGCGAATGCTCGCGATTAAGGCGCCATTTATGCTGATTGGAGATGACGCGACATTTAAGTTTAAAAAAAGAGTAAAATAGAGGTAAGTATCCTTAAATGAGAAAACAATCAATAATTTTTCCGGCTTGATCCAATGACCCTTAAGCTGTATCTGTGAAACCGATATCTCAGTACAAGTAGTTGATCGAAATCTTGGCGTCCAACGCCTGGGGGAAAAGATGGACACAACACTATGGAACTCACGGTTGAAGATAAGCTTGATTGTTGGAGTGCAATAAGAGAGTTTTTGCTTATACTTCTATAGAGGCACTACAGCTAAGCGGAAGTATAGTTTAAAATGTTCAGGTACCACAGACCCACATATTCTGTACAATGAGTTTTATGTAACGTACGGTAGCGCAGCGACGCTACTAGGCCGCGTAGCCTCCCAGTTGCAGGGCTGTTAAGGGTCGGTGTGTCCATTAACAGCTGTGGTGTTAAATCTGATGATCTAGAAAGCCTCGCAACCCAAATCGACTCGGGCTGATCCTTCTTACAAGTAGCGATGAAAGGAAGTCATACCGTGCTGCCTCAGAGCCTTTGGAAGCACACCATCATGTTGGCACAAGAAGGTCATCCGGGCATGGTACGTAGTAATGTCAGGTTGCTACACAAAGTGTAGTAGTCCCAAACAGATAAACAGGTGGAGAATGTTACAGATGAGGTCAAGCATTCTACCTGATGGGCCCTCCGGCAGGAGATCTCATTTGATCTTCTTGATATCTCAAACAGTGAACAACTTATGGTGGTCGACTACTATTCTCGTTGGCTAGAGGCCATTCTCCTGAAGAAGATGGTGCACAACACCTGATAAAGTGTATAAAAGTGATTTTTCAGAATACATGGATTACCAGAAGCTCTTCACAGTGACAATGGATCGCCATTCGCGTCAGAGGAATTTGGTTATTCAATAAAGGTTATCATCGTGCAGGGTCAACATTGACTCACTTTGCAGGGTACCGTTTTCACATAGAAACGCTTTTTAAAGTCGCCTCAGGAATAGAGTTTTCTCGGGCGCATGAGACCATATAAACCGGGCAGGAGGAAAAAAAAAGAAGCCATCATTAATTTGACGCAATCAAAATGCGCGTGCTCTTGTATATCAATGCCAATTATGACGCAATAATGTACTTTGCTGGGCGTTAAATTTGTTCTTTAACATCAAGTATTCTTGTCTACGAGATGTTTCACTCGACAACTAGTAGGTAGTCATTCAAAGCTAAGAAAAGATCCGGAAGAGGTGAGAAAATTACACAAAAACTATAAGAATTGCGCGCAAGATTTAACAACAACAAAAAAAAATACTTTTGTGACAACGCAAGCGCAAGTTGTGTAAATTCACAAAACGCACAAACAAAAAGAGGAGACATTATCTATACACATTTTCTTCTGTTTAACGAAAAGCTGTCGGTTCGTGAATTCCTTTCAGTTTATTAATTTAATATCTCCGTAACGTTTGCTGCTAAAAATGATTCTCAGAAGATTGACATAATGAACTTAAAGGATAGCTGCTACATCGGCGCTTGTTTTCGCTAGCTTGTTAACAACAGTATAAGCAACGTACGCAGACGCCGTAAGACAATGATAATTATTTCTTTCTCTTGTAATTATTTCTTAACAAACGGAGCTACTAAACAGCGCCTCACTGCCCCTGACTGCGGTTATGCTAGTGACTGAGAAAACCGGCCTTAAAGATGAGAGAGAGGAATCATATATGGTTAGTCCTCAAAAATTCAATTTGCCATTCTTATACGAATTCAGTTTGCCATAATTCTGTGCACTGGCTGAAAATTAAAGTTATACATGGTAGAAATTGCAATTTACTAAGTTGGCAGTTGCTATAGCTAAAATTTATTTAAACAAATCAGCCAGACAACTGTTGAAAAGAAATGATTTTAAAACAAAAAAGAAAGTTGACTCTTATGCGACAAATGCTGCATGTTCTATATAGTTTTTATTTCAAAATGGGATGAAAGAACAACAGCCATACAACAAAAAATATTTTACTTCCTCAATTAATTGTATAAAAAGCCCAAGGGGAGGGTCGAAGAAAACTCCCTCCTTTGGCCTATACAGGCATGTGTGGCAACAAAGGGTATGCTATTATAGCCGTCTTGATAATAAATAGATTATCCAATTTTTGGTCAGGTACACTCAAGGGTTTTGGGAAGCAGGCCTTACACACCCACCCAACATTCCTGGGAGTGCGCTCTCCCCGGGCGTGGCCTCTCCCCGGGAGTGCCCCCTCCGCGGGATGTTAAGGCAGATAGAAAAAAGAAGCCTGCAGATGTTCTAATAGAGCAGTAAAATGCACAGATGTTGAGTTCTTTTTAAGCAATCGCAGATGGAAACATTCTCCTTGCTTGTTCAGATCTCCTCTCTAGTTGCAAAACATGAATGAAGACCCGCAAGCAAGTGTTTCCACCCATTTTTTGAGTTTTTCCAAACTTTTAACAGTGTTCTGTCACTCGATAGAGACGAGAGAAACTTTTTTCCTATTGCTTTTTTGAATGTAATGCTAAAAAAAGAAGAAAATTAAACCATGGTTTCTTGTTTCAAAGATCAGTAAAGGCTTTCCAACAGGTTGATTTAAGTGATTATGCGTGGTCGGAAGAAATTTTCAAAATGTCCCACTTGCACTCAAAGCGTCCAGCCCACGTGTGAGCTCACCAGAAGGTCGCTGTTCGCTGTCTCTAAAAACAAGATAGTATATACCCATAATCGAGTACAAGCAGATTACATCAACTGAAAGGCTACATGAACCAGAAATTGATGTTAGTTTACTAACAAGATTAAAGCTGATTGGATTTTCTCAGTTTTTATTTTTAAAGAAATTTAGAACTAGAAGGTTCCGCGATCCTTCCGCCTGTGCAGTGCGTACTGGCGAGATCGGCGAAATTTTTCTGTCGCGAGAAAACTACATTACAACAATTCTAGCTGTTTTCTATTTTATTCTTTGACTTGATTTTCGTCATTTGTGTAACTCACTGCCATTTTTTTAAGATGTTTTTTTTTACTTCGAATGTCTTCATTTATTTTAATTTTCACAGAAAATTCGAACTAGTGGGTTCCACGATCTAAGTTAAGCAAGTCTTGTTGCTCTACGAGAACTGAAGCTTGTTCCTGACCGGGAAAAAAAAATTATATACCAATACTCACTTTGTTCTCTACTTTATTCTTTTACTTATTTTTGTTTATTTGTGTAACTCACTGCCATTCTTTTAAATCGACTCTCTTTGTGTACTTGTCCTAAGTCAGTGCTTTCTATATTTATTGTTTTTATAAACGTTTCAACTGTATTAGAAGACTCAGTTTCAGAGCTGGAAGTTACATGAGCTATCTATAATTTAATTACAGAAAGCTCACGTTACTTCTAGCTTGGACTATCGTATAGTGAAGGGGTAAACCAACAGCCAGTTGCATTTCCGAAAATGATTTAGCAGATTCAGGTGAAAAGCTGAGAGATTACTATGTCATTATTCTCTTAACTCTGTATTGCATAGCCTCAAGCCGGTTAAATATAGAAGGAAATCATAGTTGGTCTGCTATATCTCTGCTTGTATCTAATTGGTTTAACCAAACTGGAAATTTCCCTAAATTTAAAACTCTACGTCCTCCCTGGCCTTAATTTAGTATTTTGCCACCCCCCTCCCTCATAAGTTTTTTTTTAAGTTCTGAAAAGATGGTTTATATAGAAGAGGCTGAAACTTTCTAGTTTAAGACTCATTTTCGAGCTGGAAGTCACGTGAGCTATCTATAATTTAATTACAGACAGCTCACGTTACTTCCAGCTTGGACTATCGTATAATCTAAGGAAAGCCTAGCAGAAATAGTAATAATGAAGGGGTAGGGGCTGCGGGCGAATTAAGGTCAGCATGGAAGCTCTACGGGTGTGCACCGTACTCAAAGAAAGGACAGGGGTTGACACGCCAATCGGTAGCTACCTAAGGAAATTCTAGCAGAAATAGTAACACTGATATATTAAGGGGGTGGGGTGCTGCTGGGGGATGCAAGAACTTCAGTATGGAAACTGTACGCGTGCGCACTACATTCTTCAACATTTAAACGGCCAAGATATTAATTTTCCAGACAACTTTATTCCCTACTGATAAACAACAATATGCAAGGCAACAACAAAACGAACAGGAATGGAATCCAACAGCCAGTTACATTTTTGAAAAAAATTTAGCGGATTCAGCTTTGTGTTAAGTTAGAACATTACAAGACAGGTTCTCTTTGAACTCCAATATTAACAGAAGGATTGCTATTTTTAATCAAAGGCCTCTTTGAGGCTACGACTATTTTGCATGAATAAGTGCATGCATCAGTATAAGCGGAAAAGATGAGAATATTTTTCTTTTTTCTTTCTTTTTCCCCCAAGAATCTAAGAAGTGCTTCCCATTTATAATAATTTATTATTTTGCTCGATATTCATGCATTGCGTGCATCATGCTTGCCAGGAGCCCGCGTTCATTTCGTAACTAGGACAACAAATGCTTTCTAGGTTTTTTTTTTTAAACGATTCAAATAAGAAATTGCTCGCACCACATGCTGTTGACATAGCAGTAATTATCTCATCACTCATTGCTTCACTATGTTTCACATTTGCCGAACCATCAGTCGACGACATTTTTCTCTTCGTCAATCAAGTTGTGCATTGGTCAGCGGGAATACAAACAAAAGTTTACGACCCAAGGAAGTCGCGCTCGCTCACTTAACTCCTATTTCGCATTCTGCAAAACAGTAGTAAAAACGAGATAGTTTACGTGCATTTGTAGAAGCTAAGCAAAAAGAAGATTAAAGCAGCAATGGATCACCATAAGCGTGAAAAGAATTTCACTATTCAATAAAGGTTATTATGAATAATCATGCAGGGTCAACTTTGACTCACTTTACAGGGGAAACGTTTTCATATATAAACGTTCTTAAAGCCACCTCAGGAGTAGAACTGACTCGGGAGCACGAAACCATATAAACAGGGCCGGAGGCAAAAAGAGGGAAGATGCCATCATTAATTGACGCAATCAAAATGCGCGCGCTCTTGTTTATTAATGTCAATTATGACGCAATAATGTATTTTGCTGGGCGTTGAATTTGTTCTTTAACATCCAGTAGTCTTGTTTACGCGATATCTCCCTCGACAACTAGTAGGTAGTCAATCAAAGTTGAGAAAAGATCCCAGAAGAGGTGAGAAAATTACAAAAAAACTGTAAGAATTGCGCGCAAGATTTAACTACAAAAAGAATAGTTTTGTGACAACGCAAGCGCAAGTTGTGTAAATTCACAAAACGCACAAAGAAAAAAAGGAGACATTACCTACACACATTTTCTTTTGTTTAACAAAAAGCTATCGGTTCGCGAATTCCTTTCAGTTTATTAATTTAATGTCCGTGTAACGTTTTGTTAAAAGAGTTCTGTTCAGATTGCTGCTAAAAAATGATTCTTTGAAGATTGACATAATGAACTTAAAGGATAGCTGCTACATCGGCGCTGATTTTCGCTGGCTTTTTAACAACAGTATAAGCAACGTACACAGACGCCGTAAGATAACGATATTAGCCCTTTCTGTTGTAATTATTCCTTAACAGCCAGCACCTCACTGCGTTATGCTATTGACTGAGAAAACCGACCTGAATGAGAGGAATCATACATAATTGGGCCTGGAAAATTAAATTCGCCATTCTTATGCGAATTGGGTTTGCGATAATTCTGTGCACTGGTGGAAAACGTTACATATGGTAGAAATTCAATACGTTGGCAGTAGCTATAGCTAAAATATATTTAAACTAATCAGCAAGCAAACTTTTGGAAAGAAATGATTTTAAAACAAGACGAAACTCAACACTTTCGAAACACTTATCCGACAAATGCTGCATGGTCTAATATATTTGGTATTTTAAAATGGCGTGAAAGACCACTAGCCATAGAACAACAGATAATTTTAGCCTTAATTAATTGTATAATAAGGCCAAGGGGAGGGTCAAGGATTACTCCCTCATTTGGGCTATACAAACATGTGTGGCAACAAAGGGTATGCTATTATAGCCGTCTTGATAATAAACAGATTATCGAATTTTTGGTCAGGTACACTCCTAATGGGAAGGGTTTTAGGAAACAGGCCGTACACCGCCGCCCAACTTTCCCGGGAGTGCGCTCTCTGCGGGAGTTCCCTCTCCCCGGAATGTTAAGGCAGATGGAAAAAAGAGGCCTGTAGATGCACTGCTACAGCAGATGTTGAGTTTTTTTTAAAAGCAATCGCAGATGGAAACATTTTCCGTGCTTGTCTAGATCTCCTCTCCAGTTGCAAAATAGGAACCAAGACCTGCAGGCGAGTGTTTCCACCTATTTTTTTTGAGTTTTTCCAAACTTTTAAAAGTGTTCTGTGACTCGATAGAGACGAGGGAGAAATTTTTCTTGTTTTTTTTTAATTAATGCCAGAAAAAGAAAAAAATTAAACTGTGGTTTATTGTTTCAATGGTCGGTGAAGGATTTCTAACAGGGTGATTTAAGTGATTATGCGTGGTCTGAAGAAATTTTCAAAATGTCCCACTTGCACTCACAGCGTCCAGCCCACGTGTGAGGTCACCAGAAGGTCGCTGTCTCTAAAAACGGGATAGTACACGCACATGAGTACAAGCAGATTATATCAGCTGAAAACCTACATGAACCAGAAATTGACGTTAGTTTACTGAATAGGTTAAAGCTGATTGTCTCAATTTTTTCATAGTACGTACTGATGGGATAGGGAAAATTTTCCTGTCGGGAGAAAAATACATTGCAATAATCGTAGCTGTTTTCTACTTTTCTTACTTGTTTTTCGTCATTGTGTAAATCACCGCCATCCTTTTAAAACGATCTTTTATGTTTACTTGTCCTAGGTCAGTGTTTTCTACATTTATCATTCTTATGAACGTTGTAACTGTATTAGAAGCTTTCGGTTTTAAGACTCAGTTTCAGAGCTGGAAGTTACGTGAGCTATCTATAATTTAATTACAGAAAGCTCACGTTACTTCTAGCTTGGACTATCGTATAATCTAATGAACGCCTAACAGAAATAGTAATAGTGAAGTGGTAAACCAACAGCCAGTTTCATTTCCGAAAATGATTTAGCAGATTCAGTTGTAAAGCTGGGGGAGTAAGCTATCATTATTCTCTTAACTCTGTGTCTTTTTACGCAACCTCAAGCAGGTACTTTTAATTAACCGGCTTGAGGCTGCGTAATACAGAGTTTAGAGAATAGGAAATCATAGTTGGTCTGCTATATCTCTGCTTGTATCTAATTGGTTCAACCAAACTGGAAATTTCCCTAATTATAAACCTCTGCGTCCTTTCTTGGCTTAATTTATTATTTTGCCACTCCCCTCGCCCATAAGGTTTTATTTTAAAGTTCTGAAAAGATTATTTACGTTAAATGGCTGAACCTTTCAGCAGCTGTTCATTCACTGTCTGCGTGTCCATCACTTTTGACGATGTCATGGCAACCATTGTATTTTAGGTAGGTTTTACCAAATATCACCTCTTTTGAGGTTATCTCTATTTTTTCCAGTTTTCTTCATTAAATTTCAGAAACTCATGAATTTAACTTTATCATTTTTATGTACGCTGGAATAATGACGTACAACGAATGCTTTTTCGTGCCGGGTACATCAATACTCTAGGGTGCATGCAAAAGTCGATGCCAACACAAAGCCTTGGCAGGCCTGCATTACCCATTATTGAGATTGACACTGTCACCGCTGCACATCCGGCAAAAGAAAGAGACTTCATTAACGTCACAGGTAAGATAATATCACATTGGGAGACCAAGGCACTTCTGATTGCATCGTGAGAGATTCTGAAGTCGTATTAACACAGGTTGCAGTTCAAGCAAAGATCGGTAATATGTTCAGACAGAACTCCGTTCTACGAAGAATGAGGTTAGAAATTCTATTGTGTATATAACGCCCGAGGGGAGGGAGGTGGTTACTTCCTCATCTAGGCTATATAGATATTAGCGGCTCCAAAGGGTATGCTATTTTTGCCGTTATGGTCATAAGTATGATATCGAGTTTTTGGTCAGGTAGGGTCATTTAAAGGGTACGGGTGTAAGTAACAGACCGTACACCCCCTTCCCAATTTTCCTGGGAGTGCCCTTTATGAACGTTGGAACTGTATTAGAAGCTTTGTGATTTAAAATTCAGTTTCGAAGCTGGAAGTTACATGAGCTATCTATAATTTAATTACAGACAGCTCACGTTACTTTCAGCTTGGACTATCGTATAATCTAACGAAATCCTAGGAGAAATTGCAATACATGTATTGAAGGGGTAGGGATGGGGAGAGGGGGCGCAAGCACGTTGGTGTGGAAGCTGTACGCGTGCGCACCGCACTTAAGTCAAGAATAGGGGTTGACGCACTAATCGACAGCTAGTACAGGTTGTGTTCAGCGTACTACGCGTTTGGACGAGATGTCTCGTTTCGCCAAGTAGGGTAACCCATGGAAGGCGGGATAACTTTTCTTCATATAAACACTTTGGCTCGCCTAACCGGGACAAATCTCAGCTTGGCGGATGTCACGAAATGCTTAGATTAAGGGTTTAGAGCAGAAATTTGTATAATCATGACGGGTCAACTTTGAATCGGCTTGCAGGGGAACCATTTTCACGTTCGATAAAGTTGCCTCAGGCAAGGGGCAAGAATAGGGTCTGGGGAGAGGAAAAAGGAAAAAAAAAACACAATTATCATTAATTTGACGCAACCATAATGCGCGCGCTCGTATTCCTTATTACAGTTCAATTATGACGTAATAATATACTTTACTGGGCGTTAAATTCGTTCATAAATCCGGTACTCTTGTCTACATTATCTTTTACTCGACAACTTAAAGTTGTCATTCAAAGTCGAGGAAAGACCCAGACAGAGTTTTAATACGACGGAAGAGGTAAGAAAATTGAATAAAGACCGTATCAGAAATGCGCACATGATTGAACAACAAAAATATTAGTTTTGCGATAACGCCAGCGCAAGTTCTCTGAATTCACAAAACGCACACCGGAAACACTACTTACAAACATTTTCTTCTGTTTAAAGAAAAGCCCTCGGTTAGAAAACTTTACAAGCTTACGTGAATTCCTTTCAGTTTATTAATTTAATGTCTGTGTAATATCGAAAGTTTTGTTCGGATTGCTGCTGCAAATGATTCCCAGAAGATCATAATGTAATTAAAGGAGAGTTGCTACTTAAACGCTGGTTTTCTTAAGCATATTACAAAAGTGTATGCAACGTACACAGAAGCCGAAAGATGGTGACGATTAGTCCTTTCTGTTGGAATTATTTGCTAAAAAAAGAGCTACTACACAGCACCTCACGGCTGACTCTTTGATGTTGATTAATGTTATGCTAGTAACCGACGGAGAAAACCGGCCTTTATGAATGATTGAGAGGACTTACATTTGTACACACGATAAAGTCTTAAGAATTCAGTTTGCCATTCATATGCTAGAAAAAGAAACCGTTGTTTATTATTCCAGTGATCGGAAAGTAGTTTCTAACAAAGAGTTTTAAGTGATTACGCGTGGTCTGTAGAACAAAAACCAAATATTCCACTTGTACTCAAAGGTTCCAGCCCACGTTTCAGCTGACCGGAAGGATCGCCTTCTCTAAAACGAAATAGTGCGTGCGCATGCGTACAAGCGGTTTACATAAACTGAAAAGCTACATGAACCAGAAAATGATGTTAGTATACTAAAAAGATTAAAGCTGATTCGATTGTCTCATTTATTTTTACAGAAATTTCGAACTAGAAGGTTGCGTGAGCGTGGCTAGGCAAGTTTTGTTGCTGTACGCACTGGCGAGATCGACGAAATTTTCCTGTCGCCAAAAAAATGCATTACAATAATCCTAGCTGTTTTCTACTTTATTTTTTACTTGTTTTTCTTCATTTGTGTAACTCACTGCCATCCTTTTAAAACGATCTTTTATGTTTACTTGTCCTAAGTCAGTATTATCCGTATTTATTGTTTTTATAAACGTCTGAACTGTATTTCAAGCTTTCTGGTTTAAGACTCAGTTTCAGAGCTGGAGGTCACATGAGCCCTCTATAATTTAATTACAGAGAGCTCACGTTACTTCTAGCTTGGACTATAGTAAAATCTAAGGAAAGCCTGGCAGAAACTGCAAAACAATGAAAGACGACAAGAAAGCAAAAAGAACTGCAAACTAACAGCCAGTTGCATTTTTAGCAAATGATTTAGTGGATTCAGCTGAGTGTTAAGTTAGAAGATTACAAGGTAGGTTCTTTTTGAACTCCAATATTAACAGAAGGATAGCTGTCCGTAAAAATGAGACAGTGTCCGCGCATGAGTACAAGCAGATAGCTGCATGAACCAGAAATTGATAGTAGTTTACTAAAATGATTGAAGCTGTGTCGATTGTCTAGATTTATTCATCGCACAAAATCCGAACTGGTGGGTTGCACGAGCGTGGCTAAGCAGGTTTTGTTGCGCTACGTACTAACGAGAACTACGCTTGCTTTCCCGCCGGGAGAAAAACACATTCTTGAACGTTGAAATTGTGTTGTTTTAGAGCTGGAAGTCACATGAGCTATCTATAATTTAATTACAGAGTCAAGAATAGAGACTATCAAAAAAGCACCGCGCAAGATTAAACAAATAGAAGAGTTTTGCGATGTTCTCTGAATTCACCAAACGCATACAGCAAACAATCAAGACACTACAAATATTTTCTTCTGTTTAAAGAAAAGCCCTCGCTTAGAAAATATTATTCAAACTTTCACGAATTCCTTTCACTTTATTAAATTAATGTCTGTGTCATATCGAAAGTTTTGTTCCTATTACTGCTGCAAATGATTCTCAGAAGTTTGACATAACGAACTTGAAGGATAGCTGCTACATAAACGCTGGTTTTCACTAGCTTATTAACAAAAGTGTAATCAACGTACGCAGACACCGTAAGATAAACAGCACTTTCTTTTAGGATTATTTCTTAACAAAAAGAGCTTCTAAACAGCACCTCACAGTGCCTTTTCCGATGTTGCTTACGGTTATACTAGTGAGCGACTTAAGTGGACTTAATTAATGATTGAGAGGACTCACATAAGATTAGTCCTAAGAAATCAGTTTGCCATTCTTATGCGTAAAAAGGTACATGTTGTAGAAATTGCCATTCACTTAGTTGACAGTACCTATAGCTACAGTTAATCTTCACAAATCAGCCAGACAGCTACTGGGAAGAAATGATCTTTGACCGAACATGAAACTTTACAAGACACTTCTGATGGCATCATGACAGATTCTGAAGTCTTATGCCCAGATTACAGTTTAAGATCGGTGTTATATTTAGGCAGAACTTTGTTCTACGAGGCGTAAAGCATAAGGTAGGAAACGCTTGAGGGGAGAGGGGAGGAATTCTCCCTCATTTGGGCTATATAGATATGTGCAGCCCAAGAGGTAATGCTATTTTAGCAGGAGTCCATGGGGTCCTGTGCATGTATTTTAGTCATTTTGATCATAAATAGGGTATCGAATTTCTGGTCTGATATGCTCATTAATAGGGTTAGGGTTTCGGGAAACAGTACGTATACCTTCACCCAATTTTCCTGGGAGTGCACATTATTTTTTTTTATACAGCTTTCTGACTCGACTCAGTTTCAGAGCTGCAGGTCACATGAGCTGTCTATAATTTAATTACAGATAGCTTACGTGACTTCTAGCTTGGACTATAGTAAATTCCAAAGAAAGCCAAGCAGATATTGTAAGACTGATATATTATGGGGTTCGTGTGTATGTGTGTGGGTACGCACCGTACTCAAATCGATAATAATAGGGGCTGACGCACTGGTCAATCGACAGCTAGTACCTGTTGCATTAAGCGCACTAAGTCAGTCAACATTCAAACAGCCAAACAAGGAATTTTCCAGACAACTTTGTTCCCTTCTGATAAGCAAGACAATTTAAGGCAACAAGAAAGAAAAAAACCTTGAACTCCTGTATTACGCAGCCTTAAGCATTGTAAAGGTGGAGGAGAATTGTGGTTGGGCAGCTACATCTCTGGTTGTATTTAATTTGTTTAACCGAGCTAAAATTTCCCCTGATTATGAAACAATGTGTGCTCTCTTCCTTCGCTTTATTACTTCGCCTTGAGAAGATGGAGTAACAAGAGTCTTAAGCAGTCTTCCCGCGGTTGAAGCCGCAACCGCAGCCAACGCGAGAAAAACAAACGTGTCGCCGTGAATGTAAGCCAGTTATGACTTATATCAAGAGAAAATGAGGTGCTTATATATTACACTAGCTTTTCGATATCTGTATATTTCTTCTTTTGTTTCTATTTTATCAGTTAGCTCCCACTGTTGCTCTCACTTTAATATATTTTGTCCCTTGTCACATTATTGGTTTCGTGCATTTCTACCGAAGTTAGCACATCGTAGGAATCGGAACAATTTATTTTTGATCGATTGCTAGCCTTCGACCACTGAGGTTTGCCGCTAGGGCGAATTAAGGGGAACCAGAGTGGAGCCGGTCCTTGCACGTTGTCGACCCATTCCTTCTCGGCCCTCAGTGTATGTTGAAATAACTCGTGACGATGAAGTCGTCAAGTTGCTTACGTCGACGCGAGGATCCCGACCGCATTTAAGGATCTTCTTGATTGCCTGGCGGTATTTGGACAATCTCCACGCGTAAATGCACGGGTCCAGGGCGAACTTCATAACAAGAATATCAAAAATTAGCGTCCTCGCAAGGTCAACTCTCAGTCTTTGATCATAGGATAGTGATCCAATGTCGTAAAACTTGTAGAGCGTAAGATTCCAGAGGATCATGGAGGGTAAAGTAAAGATGAGAAGAAACGTGACTAAAAGCAGATTAACTGCAGTAAATTCACGTTCCTGCTCTCGCCTTCGATTTCGCGCAGCATCGGTTTCGTCCAATCCGCTGACCCGTTTGAGATGTACTCGGTAAGCCAGGTAGAGAAGCAGATAGAATTGGATCAGAATAACTGCTACAGCGTTTGTGTTTAAATGGGTGTCAATCTCTAGTTTCAGTCTTCGAGGTACGTTGAATTCAGGGAGAAGCGAGAATAGAACAGAATAGATGGCCACTACACACAGCGTGATCATGGCACTTAGACGAGTTACAAGACCACGGTGTTTGTGCGGAAACGAGATTGCCAGATACTGACAAAACGTTAAGGCAAGTAGGATAAGAAAGGACGCGTTCATGGTGATAAAAGATACGTGAACGTTAACCTGCACGCAATTTTGAAACACTTTATATATGCCCGGATCACGGTAAAGCTTCAAGTAACTAGCAATATTGACGAATGCGGTTAATGGATCAACGACAGCGCCGGTGATAAAATCTGCCACAGCAAGACCTACGACAAAGAGGGTGGTGGGTGTCCGGAACGACTTGAACGGGTCTGTGATTATTGCCAGAAGCAGCAGACCATTGCCGAATATCGTTATGACAGCAATGATCGAAAGATAAATTCCTGATATCAAGTAAGCCGTGTCTACCGTCTGGACGAGAGATGCCAACTCTGGGGGTAGAGGCGGTTGCTTGGGAGGAAGAGGAGCTGGCGTGGTGTTTTTTTCCATTCTTGTGTCTACCTGCGTTTTACTATTGTTGTCCAATCGCTTTTTCTTGTTATACTCTCAAAACGCGTATTAGAAACGGTCTCTTTTAAGTTAATACAAAACCGCTTAACCTGAATCTGAGTTTGAAGTTTCCATGATAATAGAGCAAGACTTTGGGAGCCACGAACACCTAGTCCGTGAGATTTTGCATCCGCCTGAAAAGAAATTTAAAAAATATATATAAATTAAATACTGCTTGTGGTTTTATGACCTTGTGTACTGACTGTCAACATATCTGCTGGTGACTTGCTGTTGGTATACTAATAGACAAACATATCATACAGTCCACAGAAGCAAGTTATAATTAAACTGCCCCCCGTCAATTGTTAAATTCCAGGGTGAAAGCAGTAGATTAGATAAGTGATTACATATTCAGTTTTCTCAGTTGAATAGTTGACGTACCGTGCTTTCGATTCAGACAATTTCTTGATCTTATTTCTCATTTCTTACAATTCGTTCGCGAAATTTAATTCCATTGTCAGAATGTTAAAAATATTTACTGGATTAGATTCCCTCCCTTATCCTAATTCAGATGAAGGCTAATAATCTCATAATCAGTGTTTGAGACTTATTTTCATGTTTTGTTTATCTCTTTTTATATCTGAATGTTACAAAACGTGGCAATTTGTCACTTATTTTCCAAGGCTTTGTTTGTATATCAAGGGAGCTGTATGACAGAATTCTTTAATCAAGCTGTCATTTACACATAGTGGAGATATCCTGTATATTTTAAGCGAAAAAAATAATTAAAGTCGTTTCAGTAATTGCAAACAGTTGAAACTTTAATAATATTTTCAGAAATTGTCTTTGAAAACTGTCGTTTACGGCTCTAACAACGTCTATTTTATTATCGTTGGAAAATGAAAACAAAGCATTGTTCCATTGAAATCCAAGCGTATTTGCAACCACTTTTTTTCATTTTCAATGTGAATGAAAGGGCAAACAGAAATTTCATGAATTTGCTATCGAAATGATCTCAGTCACCTTGGAAAGGTTCCCAATGGGCCATTGCAGCTGGATTATAGCTCTTTAGCTTTTGTCCCAAGCCTGTCATTTTAAAAGCTCTAAACGTTCGAGGCTAAAAGTTTCCTATTTGTTAAAGATTAACTTTCCCTTTAACCAGCTTTAAGCATTTGCTTTAACCAGCTGTTGTTGGAAAGGCTTTCCTTTAGCCTGCGTAGGCGGCGAAAAAAAAAGGGGAGAGGGATAGGGAGAGCAAGAGCGGGGATAAGTAAGAGGCATGCCAGCCCCCGCAACCCTCCCTTCCGCCTAACCCGTCTGTTAACTTACACAAAGACCAATGTTTTTATAATTCTATGAAACAAAAGGAAATCACTGAACCTAATATAGACGACTGTTTTCACCTTTTTCCACAGAGCTGAGGAGACCGTTTAAAAGATTTTGCGAAGTAGAGTCCAAGGCCTTCGAGCTCTACACGACAATTCTTGCCGCTGCGTCATAACTCTCTGAGGATGACTTTGAATAACTAAGAGAACCTCTAATAACTATGACCAATATTTGACTATTTTTAGCTACATTCAATCCTTATTAGGACTGCAATCACCCACATTTAAAGAGGAAAATGCGATAAAAATAGCGAATCACAGATCACGGATATCAAAATCCCATTTCTCGAATAACGAAACGCACTGAATACGCAAGCGACGTACTCCTTTTTTACAAGAGTGTTTGAAGAAAGCAAAATTATGAAAGGCTAAGGTAACGCTACATATTACAATTCACATACCTAAATAACTATCGATACAGACGACTCTAAGCATTCGTCCACATTGTGTAGTAACAGCCTCGGTCAATTGGTAGTTGCTAATGCCTTAAGAGACGCACAGATAATTACACAGGGGTCGGTCTTAACAAATCTTCCGGAGGACTTGCGTCGAAAATTACGTTATATACGGATCGCGAAGAATTATTTCTTAGGGCCTAATTACATGGTGAACAGTTCGGGCTAGGGGGAGGGGGCGCTGAAAATTTGTGGCGATTATATGAAGAATTTTAGCTTGGGCTAAAATATTAGCCATCTTCTTTCCTAGAAAACAAACTCACTGCACATGTCCAAGCTCGCTTTTCAGCCCGGGCTGAAACTTCAGCGAAGACTTCAACGAATTTCACATCAGTGTGTTATTCAATTGCGCTTGAAAAAAAAAACGATCATGGCGCCCCTGTTCGTATATCAATTTGTTAGTCTACGCTCTGGATTTCAAACGTTCGCTGCTGTAATATTACTTACCAACGCTTCCACGGACCAAAATGGTGAATGTTTCTGGTACAAAACGCAGCACTCTTGGGAGGGAAAGATAAGTTTTCTGTCGTTCGGTTTTCGTTGTAGTGAGCAAGCTAATCCACCTGCTTTGCGTAAATTTGGTCAGCTGAGTCCTAGCGTTCTTTAGCTGTTACAAAAATCTGTCCCAAGAAAAACAATATCACCTCTTTTTCTTACTTGTACAGCTTACCGAGCAGTAATTTCGAGCCGTACTTGGCATTTGTATGCCTGTTTTCCGTGTGGCCTGTTTTACTAAACTCCATATCCTGTGGTGTGGCAAGAGGTGAATTAAACGTCACGTCGAAGGAAACATGTTTCAACAACATCTCCTTGCTATTTGTACAATGTTATTAGTTCCTTGCAACTGATCGACATTCTCAAGTTCTTTCGAAAGAAATGTTTGACAACCCGCAGATATCTTTGTTCTTTAAGAAATTAATTAACGACTACCGGCCCTTTTTCACCATGCAATATGTAGTCAACATATGGAGAAAATGATTTTTTTTAAACGGTGAAAATGAAAGAAAGTCGGGAAAATAGGATTTTTGCAACTATATGTCAATTTTTAAAAGCGAAAAGTGAAGATGAAAGAAAGTCGTGAAAATAGGATTTTTGCAACTATATGTCAATTTTAAAAGTTTCGGTCTACGTTCTTTGCATTCAGTACTTTCAGTTTGTTAAGAAGAAACAAATTTGCGCAAACCACCAAACAGTTGTTTTCTTTCTTTTAACTGAACAAAGTATGTAAATGGAGCAGTCATTAATTTCACTGATATTTCGCTGAATCGAAGCAGAAAAATAACTGAAGTCAACTTTGTTGTTGACAACGTTCTGAAAAACAGCGAAAGCAAATTTTGATTCGGACCAACTTGTCAGCAGCAGCAACATCAGAGTGGGATAGATGATGCACTCGTTGTTATCGGAACCATTTACAACCGCTCATTATTATCAAGTCGTTGACGAAACTAAGTATCCAGACTATTCTGTTAGATGTAAAGCAAATAATGATTGTTTACCATTTACACGGAGAAACCAATTGGTCGATGGTTGTGCAAATGGTAGGAAAAAAATGATTGATGGTAAGTTTTGTTTGGCCATTTACCATTTTCTCAAAAAATCCTAATTTACCAAAAGGGACTAGGACGAGTTCGACCTCCAACCTGCGGTGTGAAGAATTGTAAATGGTTAGCTCATTTTCCACTTGGACATTTCGACTGGAAATTTTGAACTGCCTGCCTTTCAAGATGTTCCGTTTATTTCGAAAATTTTCCGCTTAGTCGAGACAAAATTGTCTTAACATTTACATTCTGAGAGAAATTTCCGGAATTTTTGGGTAAATGGTAAATAACCACTATTAAAGATGCCTTATTTCGTAAGATTATGACATAATTGGTATAGAGCAAATAAACCGCAGAAGGAAGTGTCCAAGGAAAAGAACCAACAAACCCAACCCACATATGACACAAGCCGAAGTCGAATCCGAGTCATATGGTGGGAGTGCTCTCGCCACTGCTCCAATCCTGCTCCCCAAAACAGTCTTTATAGCGTGCCTGTCATAGCATCTTCTTCAACATATTCAAGCATTTCCCTGGCCAGAGAAAACCGAAAGGTTAACTGCATGTAATATATCTTAAGTAACACTACGACGTAGAGGAAGTTGTCTTTGTCTTTTTTAGAATTAGATTCTCTAACTTTCTCTCGACTACTGAATGCAAAGATGACTTGAGGCCAACATTGTGCAAATGTCGAACCTCGCTTTGTGACCAGCCGATATATTGAATTACCTTGTTATTACGCTCAAACTTTTGCACGAAAAAAAAAATAAAGAAACAGACACAACTAAACAAATCAAAACAAAACGAAACAAAATAAAACAATCATATACACTGTATGTACTTTATCGGTATCAGCAAGTGAGAATCGTGTAACTTGTCTGTGCTTACCTAATGAAGAACCTTACATAAATACGACAACCGTCACCTTTTGTTGTTCATTTACGCGAGATATACATTCATTTACGTCAACAGTTGAAAACTATACGGCAAATATTCGTTCAGTAGCGCTTCCATGAACTTCATTAACGCGAACAAACTTTCAGTAACGCTTTTTGCATAATGAACAATTGCACCTTTAGACAATAATAATAAAAAAAAACTCGCGCAATGGTTAATCATTAGCACCAATAGAAATTAATTATAAATTGCATACATAGAGTATGAAAAGTGTTTGGTTGTAAATAAGAAAAGAAATGGTGCAACCTTGCCACAAGTCCACAAGTAGAAAATTAATATTGCAAAGGACGATTAGGAAGTCTTTTTGATTCTTCTTTGTAACCTTACTCTATCGAGATCAACCCCACATATCCCCACCCTGGATACATTGTACTCTTCACATCCCTGCGACATAAACGTAACGATGATGCGGTTTTGACTTATTTAACCCAAAACTAGTCGACGTTATCTCTTAACTGGAATTTATACTTGCATATCCGCTATTTTAAAGAGGTATCGGCAACTTCTTATACTCCAAGTGACCTGGCATCATTCGTTGGCGTCGCCGATGATAGTTGAAGCACGAGTTCAAATTCTTCATGACTGAGTCGGTGATAGCTTTTGCCATTTGACCACGCGTATGATAGTTGATGATAGTTAGGAGAGAATTTGTTGTTCCAGTGTAGACTACAGACGAAAATGAAGTAAAGGTGATCGCAGCTCACAAGTTTGTTCTTGCAACCAGCAGTCCTCCCTTCATGCCATGTTCTATGGTAAAATGGCGGAGACTACAGACTCTATTGATCTGCCTGATCGACTGTGACTACGAGAGTCTGTTGGCGTTCTTCCGTTATTTCTACAGCGACGAAGCGAATTTGAGCGGAAGTAATGAGATGCAAGTGCTTTACTTATAGCGAACAAATATGCGGTGCCTTCAGAGAAATGAAAAGAATATCTTCGTGAAAACTTGAAAGCATCAAATGTGTTTTGCATTCTGCCACACGCTCAGAAGTTTGAAGTAAAGGATTTGAAAGATCGATGCTGCGAAGTGATCGAGAAGCAGACAGAAGAATCTGTGGCGTCAGATAAATCAGTTGAAAGATCCTTGGTCGAGTCTGTTGACGGAAGTGGAACTGTTTAAAGCTGCTGATGGCCACCAAAGAAAGTGAGAGGCAAGGTATATAAACTCCTGAAAGCGATGTGAAGGATTGGCTTCGCCAGATATCAATGTCAAAATTTGTCCACCAGGTGAAAGCTGGCATTACCGTTATTCGAAGTGCGACGGTGTTCTGTTTTGTGTTTGTAAGCCTGTCGTATTATTTGGAGTTCAGCATTTTGGTTCTGAATCTGGTGAGTACATGGTCGTCACAGAAGTGAAGGATAGCCCAGATTACTCGTCTATCGTAAAACAATCAGGATCCTATACTTCATAAAAGAACAATTCAGTGAATAATCAATATTACGGTTTTGATGTGTAATTTGATCGTCCAATTTGTTTGCAGGAAAATATAAACTACAACTTAGTGTCTCTGATCAAGGGACCTGTTTCGTGGTATGAACACGATGGGCGAGCATCTGTTGAATGCGAAGATGGGGTGCGATTAACGTTTTCTTCATCTGATGCCAGCTCTAATTTAACATCTATAACAAGCGGCCAGCTTCCCATGTTTAAGTTTAGTTTTTCGTTTTAAAGAGTAGCGATTCAGGTTAGTTTTTTTTATATTTTATACAGATTTCTTGGCGTACTATTACAGCCTAAACGGATAAGTTATCTTCCCAATAACGAAACCAGTAAACAAATTCGCAGAAGCTTTTTCGTTTCATTTAAAATGGAAAGTTCTATATTTAAAAGTAGGTGTTAAAATAAACATGACGTAGTCTCGTTCAGGTGGTTTGTCAAGAGCTCTTTGTTAAGGAAATATAATACACTGAAAAACTGACAAAACTCCGTCCACTTGTTTGTTGGATTATCATGAACCCTGAATGGTCGAGGAAGGATCTCTGGCGATAAATCCA
>OMLO01000903.1_pt1 | contig 21429 bp, 20 predicted proteins | sample 1674811 | NCBI WGS metagenome assembly OMLO01 (sample SAMN06265003, study PRJEB25207) | coral metagenome | isolation source: Coral host | place: Mexico:La Bocana,Puerto Morelos, Mexico | collected 2008-11-13 | reverse complement strand
ACTCAATTTCACCGTTTTGCACTCAATTTCACTTTTTTGCACTGGTGAAATTGCACTGTTCACTAATTTGGGATTAAGTGACATGTTCTCAGCCAATCAGAGTGCAGAAATTGTTGCTTGTATATTATTAAATGTCAAACAACTTACTCTGGGTATTTCACAAGGACAGAAATGAATGTTAAAGGATAATTGAGGCTAATCAATCTGTTGTTGTTTGAAAGTGCTATTAACCAAGAAAGAACTGTGATTTGTGTGTCACCTCATTTTAGGAAATTAAAGAATGTAACTAAAACCTTACGTTTGGGAGAATCAAGCACTCATCAGGTATTAATACTTACCTTTGAAGAGGTACAATGCCGACAGATGGATATTGATGCTAGCATGGAGTCCAGACATCATACGATAGAACACTCGCTTCTCAAGACACATTTCTAGGAAATAAATCATCCACTCCAATTCAAATCACAGTGGTGTCCATATAACCCAGCACCTTTCAGGGCAGTCCTTTCTAAATCGCCAGCTATATAATAAATTACCTGTTTTTCAAAAATGTTCCCTGATTAGAGAAATATCTTATATTTATCTCTCTTGCTCTCTGATAAATGTTGCAGCTAGACAAATACCCACTTCAAATCTTGATGAATAAACTGAAGTTACAGTATTGCATGTGAATTGTTAATTATATTAACAGCTAAATGTCAAAAATCTAAATGAAGTTAAATACACAATAGCCTCTATTCAGAATGAAAATTTCCGGATATTTGTCTGCAGGTCACATCATCTGTTTCAGAAAGCTTGAGAAAAACTGTGATCTTTGAGGGACAGATAATAGGGAGCTCAAGCAAAGATGACAGTGACCCAAGGATGACATCTAGTAAAAAAGGAATTAAGTAATATTGATAGCTTTAAATTTTGCAACGTTTTAGTAGATCTTTTCAGAAAATGTATATTAGTCAAAAAATTAGAAACCTCCTCAAACTAAATACGTTATGCCAGCAATCAATTCCGAAACAAAATACAGAAAATTAGCCATCATGGTGCTCATTCATTAAAATGGCAGAATTTGAAAATTACACAGCATTCTTTAGCATAGGATATCAGTCTTACGGTAGCTGGGGAATATACAGTCACATGATACATTAAGGCAAATCACATTATTTTGAGAAAAAAATATTTAATGGATTTTAAAACTTGTATGATATTCAGCACTTGCCCATCTTACAAATGTACTGCTGTCAGTATTGATTAATCTTGACTTACGGTTAACATTTTTTGATGTCACCACCGCATAGGTCTTGCCATATGGAGATACAGGTCTGAAAGAACAGAAAATCCTTATTAGAAATAGTGCTGACAAAACTGTTGACTGTATAAGCAACAACAAAAACTAATTGATTAAATTTCTCTCTAGGAATAGAGAGATTTGAGATGACCTACTTGAAGCAATTTTCCTTGTAAATGTTATTCCATATTCGTTGAGCGGAGAAGCCTGCATATCCAGTGAATTTCTCAGGGTTTCGCAGCAGGTCCACATACTCCATCCCAGAAGATGATTCATCTGCAAATTTCAGGTTCGATAACATAATGTATACAGTGAGTACAGTGTACATAAATAGTGAGATATGACCTCCAAGTAAATAAAATTATTATAATTATAATAATTTTCTTTAGAAATGCATGTCCAATTTTAACACTGATGTGATCTGATTTGAAGCCTGTCTGCTCCATTTCTGAGTATAGGCCACTTACAAAACTCAAAGCTGAGGTCTAATAAAATCATGAAGAGTCCAAAGCTTCCTAACCATGAAATCCTAGGTGCCCAGCACTTAAGCTTTACTGTAAATGCATCAGAAAAGTAAATTTTTCCAGTCACCCAAAGGCAAAAGTTACTCCCATGTGGTACTGGTGCACTTCTAGCACACAGCCCTGAAACTCCTCCAATCCCCTCTGTCCCTGGACAGGCAGTATCCAGAAGCAGCCCTTCAACTGGATAGTACCATTATTCTCTATCCCTCCTCTAGCTGTTACACAGTCTCCCTCCACATCACTTTCCACGTGGGCAACACTACTAGACAGGAGATTATCACTTACCATCTAATTCACAGAAGTTGTCCTCAGCATCATCATGAGCATGCCAGGCTTCAAATGCTTGTTTATCCTCATCACTGCAGAGAACCAAGGACATTCTAATTAGCAGTGAATTTTGAGACAGAGATCTATCATGTGTACACACTGGGAACAAGACTTAATGTAATTACTATATATTCCTCTAAATAAGTCCCCTCCAACAACTAGACCACTGTCTAAATATGCCACAGTAACACTTTAAATCTCATGATAGATGAAATGTCTCATCACAATACACCCTATACATACAGCATACAGCAAATGGTAAAGAATTGGGTTTATTAGTCCTGGAAGGTAAATTTAAAATATTACCTTATGGTATTATCAATTTCACTCAGAACAGCTTCACTGTCTGGCGACTGACAAGTTTCACCCTTTCTTTCCTGAAGAAACAAGAAGTATGGAAAGTACAATGGGTTAATGTACAAATATAGAATTTGTAAAAAGCAATAAATTACTTATTTCTAAAGTTCAACAGCAGGTAAACCACAAAAGAGTGTTCTCTTGTTGTGCTCGTCTAACATCATACATGATTGACAGTGTTGATAAACTATGGAAACATGTGATATATTGCTTTAATAATTAAATTATTATCATAAAGTAATCCCAAAGTAATATAAACAGATTGAGTACATATAGTATAATATATGAAGACCTTCTGGGTAATATCTTCAATCTTTCCTTTTTACCTACTATATTTTGTATGTCTAATAATACATGTAAAAGCTTTAAATTTAAAAAATATAACATTTTAATCCAAATATAATTATCATTCAAATTACTAATACATGTAATTATTTTTACTATAGTGGAACTTCAATTTAACAAAGGGCCAAGCAAAATTCTAGCAAAATGTGTTCACCATCATTGTATAGGGGTTCTTTTCCATATATATTTCACTCTTACTGGGGTGAAGAATATCGTTCATTATACTAAGGACTTCGGTACATGTATATAGAGATTTGTTAAATTGAAGTTCCACTGTACAACTATTATTTAATCAATTGATTTAGATCTGCCAGTATTTATATATGGTTAAGTAGCCATACATGAATTTATAGAAAAAAAAATTATGATCTGATTCAGTACTTTAGTGTACTAATAATATTACAATGTTTTAGGAAAAATAATAATAAGCAAGACTTATTTTTTAAATTACCTCACTATTTGATTGCGTTTTATGCATGTCACCCTTACGGTTACCATTCCTACTAGCTTGCCGTCGCCCCTGTTACAAGTTAGATTACAATTGATTTAAAGCCAACAGAAGAACTAAAAGACCAGCTTGCATAACTGACTATAGCAGGGTAAGATAAAAAATAATTTACGCATGTAAGATCTAAATAACTACAGAATCTGCTTTTAGAGCAGTTTTCATTTGAGTTATACAACCAAAACCAAAGTTAACACTCTGGCAAACGACACAAACAAGACAGTGTCCACAGTGAACACATGAACCACAATAAAGCTCAACGCAATGACATATAGCCAATGTTAAAAGGAAGGAAAAGGTATGCAAGTGGTTTTACTCATGCTGTCATTCAATAGGATGCTAAAGCAACAAGAGTTTTAAAGGGAATCACTTGGCAATGCAACACAAAACCAAGTTAAATACAAATTACTTTTGACACTAAAAGTAAAAACAGTACTTCTTTTAATTTTTTTATCTTATAGCAGTTTTTTGTTGAGTGTCAAAAGTAATTAATATGCAATTCTTTTGTTTTGATTTGGGTTTAACCATGATTTGAGATTCAGCAAGCAGTCCGTAATTGGTAACTAATTGGTTTCATTTCGGTTTTACACTGATTTAAACTTGCTTCTCTTTACTACCGGGTATGTACCTTAAGGCTTTCGAGATAGATGATCAGATGTACAAGAACACACACAGTAATGAATCAGTGAAACAAACTGGTTTACTATTGAGCACTAATACTTTTTTACTGCCATGTATACGAGTATTGTGTTCACTGATTTGGTTCACCATCTAGGCCACTGCTAAGTTCTTTATAGAAGTCTCCATAAAAATTACTGGACAGGTAAAAAAATAAAATCCTAATGGAGCATACCTCTGCTTTAATAGCTTCTGGAAGTTCATCCTGAAATATAAGGTACATAAAAAAATTGAGAACTACATGAATACATGAACATCTATCGAGGTTCTACCACTTGCAAAATGTGTGACAAGGAATGCCAAACAAATTATACAACTCTCGTTATTTACACAGCCCTGGTGATTGGTCTACTTAACATGTGATACTGTCAATTCTGCTTTACTAGACTGGATTGAACTGAGTTTCGAGAGCAGTCCTGTACATAAATACATACAGTGACATGCACATACACAGTATACAGTGACACATTGAATTTAATAATTATCTGATATGGTCTGTGCACATCCCTCTCCCTCTCCTGCAAAAAAATACTAGGCAAGTGCTAGTTTGTCTGAAACTCTTGCCAGTTTTAGTAATAAAATTCCATAACTGTTTTGCCATCATTTTTTGCAATCTAACTTGCTTCCTTGCTTGCTAATACTGATTTTCCCCTGAGTCAATCATTTTATATCCTTTTGCCATGCTGTTATCAGCATGTACATATACTGTAAGCATTAAGCCTGTTAACTTGGTTGCCCAGCCCAATGGAAGCAAGTCACATTACAGTGACTTACTATCTTAAACCACATACCTCTTTACAAGGAGCCACAGAACAGTCTCTGAGCACACAAGCACTGTCATCTGGCCAAAATGGACATGGTCTGTTCAAATTTACCTAATAGTGAAGAATATAGAAATTATTGTCCTAAGATTGTCAAAGTCCAAACATGGAACATTAAGTTTCTAAAATGCCAATCATTCAGCCAAAAATTCCTGAAATTATAGGATAAATCAAAATGTCCAAACCAGATATTAGAATTTGGAAAGAAATTTTCAAAAATTTGGCAATAACTCCTGAAGTTGTCTTATTTTCCAAAAAATGTGAAAAATGTTGTTCTACTTGCTACAAATTACCAAAAGGTAAACAAGAAAATGGAAATTGGGAATCATAGCATTCTTGCATGTGACTTGTAAGGTTGCATCACTGATCTAAATCAGTTCTAACATGAAGCAGTATTTATCAGTAAGTTAAGTACATGTACACTGTAATCATTTCGGCATTGAGCAAAACTACAGTTTCATTGTCAAGGTTGAAGATATTCACATACCCTGAAGAATTTGAAGAAGTCCTTTTTAACCAATTCACTTATCACAGGATGAATCTCCTTGTTTATCTGATCAACTGTCTCCACATCACAGCAACATTCTTCAGGCTTTCCTGATAACTAATTGACACAACAAACAAAAAAGTCATATTTCCAGTACTGTATGAAACAAAACATTACAACATACATTATTCCTTACTACATCCGCAAAAAATTTTTGGACGAAAAAAGTGCCTGTCCAGAATATTAAGGCATCCAAAATTATCAACGTCAGAACTATGGTATTTACAGTACAGTGCTGTTCTTAGTTTTCTATATGGAGGAAACTCTCGCTGAGACACTGCTTGAGAAATGTAATGGCTTGATATATTTTCTATTATTTTCCAATTGCTGTGTCTGTAAAATCTTGAGGGTGCATTACAACTTTCATTTTCACAAATTATAAGTTGTTTCAGTCATTTGTTTCCTGTTTTGTGGCTATTTTTTCCGAAAACTTTGATCAGAAATTTATCTAGTCTTGCTCCAAGTCGACCTCGTGTAAATGATAGGGAGTGAAGCAACCGTGCAAGCGAAAGAGGTCGCAAAGCGACCGAGCGAGCGACGCAGTCACGAGCGATGTCAACTTGTTTCGCCTGAATACATTTGAACCACATTGAAAATTCATGTGCGAAATATGATTGGCATATGCTTTGTCGGGAGTGACGTCAAATAACTTCGAATGGTGTCACACATGCCGTGAACTTCTCGCGTAAAACAAACTGCTGTCAGTCGGAAAATGGATACATTGATGATGTGTTCTCTCTGTGGAACACAAGCATTGAGGATATAAATGAGTTCATTGAGCAGGCTAACAGACATCAACCAACCATTTCAGTACACGTATTTCACTTTCTGCCACCCACCAGGGGTCAATATAGGCTTCATCAAAGGCGAAGCACTCAGGTTGCTTCAAACTAACTCTTCAAGAAAATCTTTTGAAGAGAACATTAGAGCATTCATATCACGCCTTCAGGCGAGAGGTTATCCAGGCACTCTAGTAAATAAAACCCTCTCAGAAGTGAAATTCGAGGAGAGAAAGTCAGCTCTTCAACAAAAGAAAAGAACTCACATTAAAATCCTTCCCTTTGTCACACAATACCACCCAGCAGTGCCTAATCTAAAGATAGTCTTAATGAGCAAATGGCATTTAGTACATAATCAACCTTTAATGAGTGAGATATATAAAGAACCTCCAATTATCTCGTACAAAAGAGGTAAATCGCTCAAGGACATACTCGTCAGATCCAAACTCTAAAGACAGAGAGATTACATTTGCAAACAGTGGGAGTCGTGTAGGCCTGTCACAACTTTTTAAAAAAACACGTCCTTTTCAGTGAGATAAGCCTCCACGACACATCTGTGACCGTCTCATAACTTACTGTGACCTAATTTCTGCAGGCCAAAGTTTAAAACCGCTTCCATGTCTTCCAGATCGTCGTCCATGCTTCGAAGAAACAAAAACAAAGATGGTGTCTTTCTCACTTCGTGATAAAAACCCTCCACTCTGCTATTGCTCAATTGCCATGACGTCACCGGTAGAATTTTCGACCGGTGAATTTGGCACCAAACAGGTATGAAAAGTCCTTTTTAAAGGCCTACTGAACCGAGGCCAGAAAAAAAATTTAAAAGGACTTTGAGAAAGACTAAAATTTATCCTGAATGACACAAAATAAAACGTCTAAACTAAAACGCCAAGAATTTTAACATTCAAATTTTTTGGCAAGTGGTGGATTAGATGAATAAAAGAAGTGTTACACTATGCTGACTCATTAACAAGCACATGTCAGACTTTCTTGCCTTTGTACCTTTGAAGTCTTTATTAATTTATAACCTTTCAGTCAGCAAAATAAGCTGGTAAAGCATCTTTCAACCCAAATGACTAATCACTTAGCTTCCTACTTCCAATAACTGTTTCTACCAAATAAATACCCCCCGTCCTGCCAAAAAAAAAAAATCAACAATAACTCCATTTTCACTAAATAATGTAAATATGTGGTTGAACCCTGTACAAAAAGAGCAGGGATGTGCTGTAGAAACACCTGGGTGCCACAGGTAACTAACTTTTGACTTTAGGTGACTGGAAAAACTCACTATTTTCACATAAGTCAGGCACCCAGGAGTTCATAGTTAGGAACCTTTGGGCTCCTCGAAAATCACATTCTTGAAGATTAAGTGCTGAGAAGTGTATGCACGTACATATAGATGGATGAAAAGACCAATATATGAATTATGGTTTCTGTCACTGTTTCATGTACAAAATAAAGATGTACAAAATAAAGCTTATAGAACTTCTGGTGTCCACAAGCATTTAAATTTACTTCTAAACAGTGTTACATGAAAGGTCGGCAGAATTATGGAATTGCTTTAGAAATGTGTATCATGCGCATATCACATCACTTATTCTTATCCTAATTTGAACAATATACGTACATGTATTTCTGATAAGGGGTGTGACCTTGCATAACTATATATGTGCCTAATGACTTATTTCTATACTGGCTTTACGAACAGAAAGATTCTGAAAACTAATATTTGCAAAGGACTTGCTGACGAAACATTGCAAAATTTAAATCAGTATGATTTAAATTTTCTTTCAAAATTTCACGATAACAATAAGATTAACGCAACATAATAATTATATATTTTGCTTCTTTTGTACTTAGAAAATAAAGCTCAAGCTTATGATTTTTCCGCTACTAAACCTCTAGCCCGCGCATGAAAGAGCAGTGTTCATAGCTTGTTGAAGTCAGTCAACAATCTGCATGCAAGAATGCACCAATGATAATAGGCCACGAGAAATAAATTTGTATAGTAGTTGTCTGATCAAGAAAAAGACGGCAGGAGTCTTTGACAATAATTTTTGAAGTTTTATATGCACAAAATAGCAAACCGGACGTAAGCTTTCATTCACTGCGCCAAATTACAAATTGTGAACATTTTTATTAACTTTGCACTAACACGGAACGCTATCGAATGTCTCTAAGTTAAGCCGACAAGGCTTTAAAATACACGGTAACACCTGACGTATTTAGACCTTGTGTCCTCAGAGGTGGTCGTCAAATTCAACAGTAAGTCCGGCGATCGTGTTTAAGCCTTCCTAATTCATTCCCAGGGAGACCACCAGACAGAAAAAAACAACATAAATATTAGCTTTAATGTAAATTACGGACGTTTCGCTACCGCTCGCTAGACGCTTTGAAAAACTACAGAAAGCTAATCACTTCATTCGACATTGAAAAATATCGACTTCCGTCAAAGAAAAAGAAAATTCTAAAAAAGAAAATCTGCGAAATGAGCTAAAGTCATTACTTCAACCAGACCAGCTGCTTACGGGTGGATTGATTCAGCGATCACAGCAAAAGTAACCTAAAAGTCAGGAAGACAAACAGAACTTACCGCACAAAAACATGGGTCGGCCGACGATTCAAACGATCCAGGTGCTGCAAAGTACACCAACAGCCAAAACCTCAATACAAAATACCCATTCATCGTAGGAGAATTCCGAAGCACAACACAATTTACATCTTGTCGTTTAGGAAGTTTTTTTTGAGGTTCCCGGTTCAGATCACGCATGCGCCACTGGAGTTCGCCGCGCTGCAAAATGTGGCCGATGCCGATTGGCTCACAAGAAGGCAATATGATGATGAACCAGGTGTTAATAAGTGCAAATGTGCCACACAACAGTCCATACCGCCCACATTTACAAACTTCGCATTGAATGATTTTATCTCTTCCCTCACATACGAAGCGATATTAACTTGATATGCTTGGCCCCATATGCGCGATACCTCCAGCTGTCACAGGGTCAGGGGCAATTCAGTGCATTCACTGTAAAACTGTAAGCATCTGTAATCTAGACATATTTACTCCTCGTTCTTGTTTCCTAGATACCATAATAATTGTAAAATGCAAACACAGAAAACTAAGTTTATTTTATTTTACTCCAAATTATCGCCATGAATAATATCAAAAGTGTTTTGTTATCATCAGTGTTGTTTGTTTAATCTCTATGTAATTTTCCTACGTGGCTCAGATATATTTTAAAGCCTTCAGCACTTTAGGTCGCTGAATTCATATAATGACTTATGAATCTAACTTCATATAGAATACGCAACTTATCCCACTCAGGAGATAAGATTTCCCCACTGACAAAGTGGTTACAACCCAACCTCGTTCCCAGGGTCTCTCATCTTACCCCCCCCGCTGGAGCGAGCGAAGAGAGAAAAAATGGGTGGTAAGATTTCGCCTGGGTATAGGAGATCTCACGAAAGAGATGTGCGAAATAAATACTCGCCAAGTCCAAACTGAAAGCCAGGAATAGTGACCGTGGACAGTTCTTTCAACGTGGTTGGGTCTCGCCTGCACGGTGTAGAAACAAGAACTATTAATGAATTTCTCACATATCGTTCCCCCGCTTCAAAATTTGTTCGAATTTTAGGTTTTGAAAACACTCCTAGGTAATTCAAACAAAAATGGCCACGGGCAAAGCATTCGGCACTATAATTTACGGTACTCTAGATACAATTAGCTCGTATGCTCATGTTTCGATGAATTCGAGGTGTGACTCGTAAAACGCGGACAGTCATCCTCGACACTTTAAAATGGGAAATCTCCCCGGGCAGGAAATTACAAAATAGGTTCTTATGCGTAGAAAACGAGCCAGTCGGTCACGTTTAAAATTTGTTTTCGGTTAAAAAAACTGAAATACAGCTTTGCTGTATAAACATATGTGACAGCTGGCATAAGCCAGGAGGAGGAAATGGACGCGGATGATAAAGAATTCAAAGAAAAAGAAGAGGGGAAAGAGCAAGACAAGCAAGCGAAGAAGAAGCAGGACAACAGTAAGAGAAAGGTACACAAGAAAAAGATCAGCGACTCCATCCCTCTCTCTCCAAGACTGGAATATTTACTTGGATAACTGAATACACTAAACTGTTTATTTTTCTTCTTTTCTCAGCTTCTATCCCACCAGTTGGTCTGATTGTCGTTAAATTAAATTCGATCTTGTAGTAACATGTTTGAGTCAGCCCCCAGATGTTTAAAGAGACCGGAAATGTCCAAACAGCAGACCAAGAAAGAACAAGGTAGGTTTTCAGTTCTAGTTGCCCCAGAGTAGCTAAGGAGAGTAGAGCTATAGAAAGCTAGCGAAATTACTTCTTACACATGCAGCAAAATATTATTAAAAAAAAAGACTCGGAGATGAAAAAGGAAAGTTCATGTCAAGTATGCACACAAACACTGATTTCCATTGTTTGTTTTGCCGCGCTGCAACAGGTGGTGTGAAATGGCCACCAGTCGACACAAAATACATCAGTTTTATTTCCAATGATCTCGGCACCTAATCCAAGAAAACAGATAAAGAGGTGAGGAAACATATCGGTTTATTTTGTAAATGACGCCAGCGAAATCTGACTTCTGGCAGTAAAAGTATTGCTGGTGTTTCGTTTGTCCCCTTCTTCATGCATACCTGAATTCCTCGACTTGGAGAATTCAATGTGGATTTAGTATCTGGTTTCCTGCAGAAACTGACTGGTGTATTCAACTGGGCGGTACAGTAAACAGAGCTACTAATTTGTTTAGCTGGCCTAAAGTCAAGCTCTTTAATTAAAAATCGCCGGTAACACAAGTTCGTTCTAACAGCCACCAAAGACAATACAATTCAGCTGACTCCTTGGCTAAAATACGCAGAAACATTAGATGGAAAATTTGCACGAAGGGGACTTTACTCCTAAAGAGAGCCAGGAAAACACGGAGAACCAGGTGGGAACCAAAGAACGCATCGAGAAGAACGAAGCAGAAGAGCTGAGCTCCAAAGGTGGAAATAATACGAAAGCATCGATTAAAAAAATTTATTTTGTTTCTTTGATTGGGCCAAGTCCAGCGACCAGCGGAGATTTTACAGCAATTCATGTATTTTATCTTCTAGTCTTTCTTCTTGTGATTGTATCTTCCTATGGGTTGTTCTATCCCAGTGTGAACACCACTCTAGCCGAGAAAGTCTTCTGTACCTCTAGAAACAGGACTTCGTCTAAAAATTGTCAAGCGATGCTGCCTTATTCACTAATTTACAGAATATATTTCGCTACCTCGATTTTCTTTATGGTTCTTTATTTACTGTTTTGTTCATTTTCCGAAAACAGTAATCGTTGCATCAAAGTTCATTTAGGATTCTGGATTCCAAAACTTGCATTTCTCTTTTCGCTCGTGTTTTGCGCGCTCAATATTCCAAGAAGTGGTTTTGGAGTGGTGTGGATGTATTGTGGAATTGTTGGATCATTCCTATACACTTTAATACAGTTCGTATTTTTGGTAGACTTCGCCAAAGGTTGGAACGACTTTCTAACGGGCAAGATGGAAGAAAATACTTGCACAAAGTTCTGGAACTTTTTGCGGTTAATATCTGCGAGTGCCATGTACGTATCGTCAACAATGGTGGTTGTGCTACTGTTCATATTTTATAGCAAACAAGACAGTTGCAGAACGAATTTATTACTACTCACGGGAACTTTTGTTTTGTGCTTGGTAGCCATTGTTATTTCTGTTTTTCTGGACTCACGATCAGAGCGATTACTGCAAACCAGTTTCGTGACTATGTACACGACGTATCTGACGTATGCTTCGCTCAGATACGGACAGAGTGAATGCAACGCGGAGCGAGATTACGCGATTAAAACTGGAAATGAACCTGACTTAAACTTATATTCGATTGCTAATGTACTAATTATTTTCTGTCTTTTAGCGTTCGCTTGCTTGCGAGAACCACAAACGTATTACAGAAAATTTGGAAGGCGCATGATTTCGAGCGGAAAGATAACAGAGGTGCTGAAGAATTCCTCGGAGGCTTCAGATAGTTACAGCTCTGCATTTCTGTATTTCATATTTTCGATGGTCTCTCTTCACACAATGATGGTAATTACTAATTGGTCCAACCCAAGAGAAACACATATCGGGGAGATAGCTGTGAACTGGATTGCCCTCACGGCGAAAACCTTTGCCAGCCTGGTCACAATATTTTTGTACATTTGGAGCCTCGTTGCTCCAAGCATCTTTCCTGGCCAAGACGTTCACTCAATACAAGGTATTATGACGTCACTAGGCACGTTCACGTGCAGAACACTCTATACACTGTTCATTCAACCGTGTCCATGGTGGAACCAATCAAAATCGACGCGGTTTATCTACACGTTCTTCTTATTGGTTGGCACGGCTGTTTCGTGCGCGATGTATCTTCCCGCCACGCGCCGCGCGCTGGAAAGCAACGCGTACTTTTGTAATAAACTTACAAGAATGGGAAACTGTCTGAGCATGGATCCCGCTTACTTAGCGGTGTACAGGATTTGCTTTTCAATGGCGGCTTTCTTTTTTTTGTTTGCACTGATTCTTTACTCAGTTCAATCATACAGTGATCCCCGAGCTTTGATTCATAACGGATTATGGCTTGTCAAGTTTGGCCTATTTTTCGGCCTAGTTCTCTTCACATTCTTCATTCCAATGGAGTTCAGTAAGATTTGGATGTACCTGGGTCTTGTGGGAACGTTTGCTTTCATTATCATTCAGTTGTTTTTGCTGGTGGATTTTACACGCCTTTGGAATAAAACTTGGGCGCGCAAAATGGAGGAGAGTGGAAAGAAATGCTGGTTCTACTCCGTATTCGCTTGCACTGTAATTCTTTACGCAATTTCTGCCACCGCCATCGTTTGTTTTTATGTATTTTTTGGTGCTTCGCGTAGATGCAAAACAAACAAGATGTTCGTGAGTATAAACCTTGTCCTATGTGCGGTGGCTGGGATAATTTCAATTCACCCAAAGGTTCAAGATGGCGGATTGCTGCAATCGTCCGTGGTGACGACATATTCAGTTTACCTAACATGGTCAGCATTGTCCTACAATCCTAATGAGCGCTGTAACCCTGTTGCGACGTACGTGTCCGAAGCAGACATGAGACCCAGTGTTAATATTCAAGCTTCAGTGGACTTGTTTTTGCTGGTAGTCACGATTGTATACTTCAGTGTTCGGATATCTCCGATTACCGACACTTTACGAAAACTGATCGCGACTTCACTTCGGCTCATCATCGGGCTTCGTCGTCGGAAGGTCAAAGACGTCGATGAAGAGTGCCCAGATGAAGACCGAGGAAACGACGATGCAATCGACGAGACTGAAAAACTTTCCGACGAATTTGAATTCTCAGACGAGAAGGTTCCTTACAGCTATTCATTTTTTCATTTTGTGTATTTTATCGCTGCCGTTCACGTGACAATGGTTTTAACAAACTGGTATTCTCCAAAAGATGGCTCGAACATTAAGCTTTCAATCGCCTGGGCAGCCATGAGTATAAAAATGACTTCCAGCTCTATGTGTATTCTTCTTTATATCTGGAGTCTGGCGGTACCTATTCTGCTTTACAACAAGAAACCCTGTTAGCCTTTTTAGGTAGCTAACTTGTGATATTTGAGTCATGTTTTTTTAGTTGAATAAAGTTTTTTTAGGAACCGCAAAATAATAATTTGCGATGGTGAAACCTCATCAAAGAGAAAAGTAGTATAGTATATAATCGCATGAATGCGAGTGCAATTAAGGAAACTACACTAGCAATGACAATGGCAATTGGCGATGTCAATCCTCTGGACATTTTGCTAGCATATCGGTTACTACAATTTGAAAGAATTTTCAAATGTCGCTAGTAGTGTGAATCCTAAATTGCCTGAACTTTCATAAGAATACTAATTTATTACATAACCAAGAAATTTACGAACATGCGCAACCACTGACAATGAATTTCTTTTCACTTACAATCTCGTTCCTAGAGCCTGCGTTACCCTTGTCCTGCGTAACGGGAAAGCCCTGGGAAGGAAATTGTTTCACTTGGGGAGTTGCACGTAATTCGTATTGATTTGATTTTGCATTACCACGCTACGCGATTGGCTTGAACAACTCACGCCACTTTCTCATCTAATCAGAAGTAAAAACACGACCAATTAAATCTCTCATTCGTTTCGCGTCAGCTACATGCATTCGCAATGAATTTTGATTGGTTCAATACATTGTCCGTGTCCCTTGTGAGTAGCCAACGTAATAGAACTCAACTGAAAACTGCTGTAGAAATAAAAGAGAACGATCATCCAACTGAAAATCTTCAAGATGTGCTATCAGTGACTTGTTTCGTTTAGTCTCCAAAAGTGACCAAATTCCACTTCCCGCATTTTTTTTTACGAGATTTTAGTTTTTGATCAAAGTGAGGATATTTTGAAGGTGTCAGGGTCGTTAATTGCCATAACCCGCTTCCTCGCACTTGAAAAAGAGATTTGACAAGATAGCATATAATTATAAAAAAAGCAACAAGTGGGAATACTTTGACACATTTAATGACAACCTGTTTTTCTCTTGCTTATAACAGTAACACAACATTAACGCTAAACTACTAACGTAAAATAAAGCAAGTTTTCTTCAGGTCATGAAAAATTCAAACTGTTATTTCCAACAACAGATGCAATGGCAATATTACTGATTACCTAGTTTCTAATTTCGACTTGCCCTGATAAATAAAATTTGCATCCACTACTGACATTTTTATTTTTACATTGTTGACAATTTTATTACCTCAACAATAGTACATTTCTTTTCACCGCGCGCACGCTTGAGATAAATTTCCGATGGAGACTAACAACTGTGGATCAAATCTTGATGATATGTCCGTTAAAATCAGACCGATGTGTTGCTTCTGGATATCCACACTTTTAACAGTGACTTCGACGAGATCTCCTAAGCCCACCTTGCCTTTAAATCTTCCCATGCTACTGTTGTGTACTAGGCCATCACGGCCGACACCGCAGTCCACAAAGGCTCCGAATGACGTCATATTCGTGACGCGGCCGCTTAGCCGAGTTCCCGGATGAAGGTCTTCTAGCGAGGTCACGTTACGTTTGAACAAGGGTTTCTGAAAATCTAAATAAATTCCAGAAAAAAGAAGTGTTAAATACGTATCGGCTCAAGACGCGTGAAATATGAAAAACTAAACAAAAATAGGGAAGCACAAACAAAATTACGAAAGATCAGTTAATGTAAAAGAGGTGGAAACAGGTATCAAACGTGTTTGCAACGCAAAAGATTTGCCAGTACTTCAGTACACAGTTGTCGAGTAGTCCGCATGCATTGGCAAAACGATAGGCCGACTCTGTCTTGTCAAAGTCAAGCCCATACATACGAACATGCAACGTATTTCAATCTTCACGTATTTAGATGTTTGCTAAATGACATATGTGAACACAAATATTTTCATAGTGTATACTTACTGACTCGTATGTCATGATCCGTTGGTTGTCTTAGACCATCAATAATATGTTGTAATGTGGGGGTGCCTACACCAAACCTTGCCGCTAAATCTTCAATCTCTGCGGAAGAGTGGAGATCAATATCAGCGGTGCATAGAACGCAAAGGAAAGAAAAGTAATATAGATCCTCCAACACACTAGAAGCTTTACTGTTAGCGGTAGAGGTTCACGCACCTCTCCAGAGATTATCATTTCATTTGCTCCGTGCTCCACGCACCTCTATTGCGGGCTTGGTTAGTTTTTTTTCCCGCTGTTTGTTCTATCGTTTTCTAAGCTAGTCCTGTTATGCACTCTGAGAAGTGCAGATGCTTCTGGCTAGAGGGCCTGATCGGCCATCGCAAAGATTCACTCATTTCACACGTTTGTTATGGTAAAGAACATTTATCTCAGTAACAAAGCGCTGGAATTTTTAACACAGGAAGGAAGAAAGGCAGACAAAAGAGATCGCTACTCACTGCGAGTCTGTAAAAACTTGTCGATGGCAGTTTTCATCAATGGCGTACCAATCTGCTCTGGCAACACACCCAACATCTCAATGACACTAAAAACTCGCAAAAAATAAAACTATTAAGAAACTGTGCCGAGTAACTGTGTCAATAAACTCGACAATTCTCTCCGCAAACGCGCACACACAACAAGAATAGACTGCAAAGAGCTGCTGATCTTTCGGCTCGACATATAACGTTTCCATGACGACCACATTGCAGTTCACAACAAGGTTGTTTTGCCACGAGAAATGAACACATTCCCCAAGATAGAGAAATTCCAACTATTTTAGACAATTCTTTCACGGCAAGTCGCGCGCATGTCCATGGTATCCTTTTTGGCGATTGTCACGCTGTCGTATCGTGTTCGGCGGTTTTGTTACAGTAGCTCAGTCCTTTTTTCACGATCCTAGGCTACCTTCAAGAGTTTATTGCAAACTAATTCTGGTCTCAGCCCCATAACAAAATCCATTTCAATCATGTCTTGTTATCACCAATAAAAATGATGAAATCCTTTCCTTTGTGTTTGTCTATTGCATAGAACCCTTACACAGACGCCATTTCATTAATTAAAATAATACTCATAGTGTAAATTATCGTCGAGTCTTGACAGGCATAATTGAGTGTAGATAATTTACCTTTTAGCGACTGGATAAGACTCTGGATGAATCCATGTCATGTCCAGCGGCTCCGGAAAAATATCTTGTTCACTCGCAGCTTTCGTCTTTTTCTTTTTCTTCTTTACTTCGTCCTCGATGCTGCCACCCTTTCTTTTGTTCCCACGTGCCGTTGTCTGTTCTTCCTCGTCGGAATCTAACACGACAATCGTTTCAGTGATGCTGTTAACCGCGGTCTTTTGCTGCCCGCTGACGGATGCCTTATCCTCGCTATGGCGACGTGAATTGTTCATTATTCGGACGAACCCGACACACTGTTCGTAGGTTTTGAGCCCAATCCCCTTGATTGCTTTCAGCTGCTCACGGTTGGTGAAGGCGCCGTTTTCCTCTCGCCACGCTAGAATAGCTTTCGCTTTCTTATCATTTAAACCAGCTATGCGCCTGAAAGGAATACAATATAGTTCGGTAGCTGCAACAAAATTCCCTTTTCTTTCACTGATTCGAGTAGAATTCGGCATCTCCTGGATTTGATTTAACGATATTTTATCAAGTACCTTTGCTTGAACTGGGGGAACCGTTTTACTTTAGTACAGGCGTTTTTCCTATCTACTATCGAAGGACGCGCTGAAGAACTAGGTTATCGTTTGACCAACTGTACGTTAGAAGCATGAAATTACTTGTTCTCATACCAAGCAAATCACTGGAAAGCTTGGAAAGTAATAACAGACCTCTTGACATGCAAATTACCTCAACATACTAACTCCGGCAACATTTAAATCCACTCCTACAAAACTAACACAGTCCTCCACCACACCATCCAAAGCTCCTCGAAGTAGGGACTCGGGAATATCATGCTGCGAGAGAACGAGCAAAATTAATATCAGAGAAACGGACAATAATCCTCATAAGAACTCAAGAAGAGTTGTTTTCAGTGCAGATCACAGGTAGACAGAATAAAACAACAGTGGATGGAAAAATGCATTTCTCGGTGATAGGAAAATTGAATTGATTGTTTTTGGTTAAGTGTCACCAGGAGCCTATCACTAGTGATGGGTTCCTGGTGTCATAATGTGAATATGTTAACCAGTTTTTTAGTGGTAGCCACATGTAAGCACGACACAATCGGTCATTGCTGAGACATCTTCAATTTGAGCTTCACTACGCAACACACAGAACACAATAATGAGCTACTAGGTTTCCGTCGGGAAAAAAAGGACAGGAAATCTTTGTAGGAACCAGGCCCAAGGTCTTGCAGCCGATCCTAAGGGGCGAAATACATTGAGAAAGAAACAAAAATTCGAGTGAGTGAAGTCGGCCTAGAATGATTGCCCACGTGCAATAGCAAACTTAATACTCACACGCCATTACCCATGATACAGCTACACTAAAAGACCCAAGCCCTCGGCCTGTTGCTAACGTGCCGCAGCGATATTCAATGTGAGGCTAATTGGTAGCGACGCAATCGCTAGAAAGTCCATATTTCAAACCGACGTCAGAAGACAGCTGTTGAACTCTGTTGACAGCTGTTGAAATTAGTCATCTGGATATTTGTCGGCATCTTACTTACCTGGTACATCCCAATACCCAAATGTTTGGGCTCAATTTTCACTAATTCTACCAGAGGATCCTGTAATCTCCGACCTATTGATACTAAAACAACATAACCAGAATTAAAACGACACACAAGGCGTTACGAATAAAACTAATACACTGAGCAAAACCACAACCTCGCCTCCATGGTCACTACAACACAGTGGCCAGATAAGGCCCTGGGTACGAGGTTTATGTTTGAAGAAAATGTTGCATTAGTTACCAGCTCCCTTAAGGCTTGTATCAAGGCTTGGGAGCTCAGCGGCTGCTTCTGGAGACGCACTGTAAACGGAGGCTCCATCTTCGCTGACGATACTGAATTAAAAAATATATATATATAATCATCACATCAAGTCCATTTTATTATGTTGGTACAAAAGCACACGAGAACACTTCACCGTTTCGACAAAAATCCCATAAGAAGTATTTTCACGAGAAAGACTACGTCAGAGGCAATGTACCGGCCTACAAAATGGTGGGTTGAAGACTTTCAGAGATATCCCGACGAAACCTGTAGCTGACCTGCTCTCCATTTTTTCATATTTTTAGTTGCGGGGTACCACTTGTCATGCTTTAAGGGTGTTGACGCATCATTTATGATTCTGTCAGTCATTCGGAATTTTCGTAGAGCATTACTTGTAATTCAGTTATACTTCTACTTGTTTTTTTTTTGTTTTTACCAGTAAGCGATTTCCAGAGGCGCAAATACACGCTGTTTGATGAGCTGACTAATGAATGTTTCAGCATCTCGACATCCAACACCATTCCCAATAGCGACATAGTCACATCTGAAAAACAATGACAACGGCAATACTGTCAGGTAACCTGCCACCTTTCCCGGGGAGGGGAGGGGTGGGGGTGGTGTAGGAAGACACCTACCCTCATTTTTACACTTTTTAAGTACCAAATTGTTTCCGCAAGAGTGTAGAGGAATACCGTAAGAAAAAAAAAGGTAAACGAACCTGCTGGCGGAAATTTGCCATTTTAAAAACTAAAAATATATGAACCTGTTTAGCCAAGTAAGATCAAGCAGGTTGTTATACGTGGTTTACAGGTAAATTATAAGCTCTTTTTATACAAGCAACATTCTTGAAACAGTTTTGCTAGGCTTGTCATAATACAGCTGTGAATAGAGCGGTTTTCAATTGAGTGTCGAAAGTAATCAGTCAATTAATTAAGTTTTGGTTTTGGTTTCACTACGGTTTGAGAATGGCTGAGTGGTCTAAGGACAAGTAATCTGTTTGGTTTTGGATTTACGATATTCAATTGAAAATCACTCCAACACTGCATATTTAAGGACCGAAACAACTATGTGGTTTGTGGGCGCAAGTGCATAAATTACCTCGTTATAATATATGCTGTAACTTTTTTGACAGTGTCATAAACATATTTCAAAGTTGTTCTGCTTCTGGACATGGTTTGAGGAAGAAATTCAGATTACCTGTGCTTTAACACAAGTTCTACTACCGTGTTTTTGGCTTGTACAGCATTTGCTTTCTTCCCAAATGGATAGATGACACTTGTCTCCAGAACCTCGCCTGTTGTGAAGAGCAAAAGAATACTTCTCTTTTAGACCATTTCATTTATCATGGTCTGCGCAATAAACCAGATTTTCATTTACATTTCATATAACATTGCAACATTGTTTTGTTCACGCACCGGTGGAACCTAGGACCGCTAACTTGCACCCATGAGAGAAGCCTGGGTCTAGACCAAGGACGTTCTTTCCCCTGATGGGAGGGGTAAGGAGGAGGCGGTACAAGTTCATCATGAATAGGTCGACACTCTCTTTTTCAGCCTGTTTGGTCAATGAACTCCTTGAGAAAAAAGAAAAGCGTAAATAAAATGAATTTGCTGTGGGGTACGATCATAAGTCAACAAATTCTCCCCTTGGGCTGTGCATGTACTAAGTATTTCTGTATTAATCGTATCTATAAGAAAATTCTTGATTGTAACTGGCTCTCTGCGCACCTGTTGGTCACGTGACCAATGATCACATGAGTGGCCAATTACGGGTATCCAGTTACAACTTTTTTTGTAACTAAATACCTACGCCATTTGCAAGTCAGTTACATGCGCTTTAATAGCATTCTTAATAATGTTTCCTACAGTTTCAGGAACTTACGAAAATTTCCGCTCAAAAGAAGTCTAAAAACGACTTTTTAATCTTAACATTTGTTATTGATACAATTAATTAGTACTTTGACCTGACGTCATACAATTCAAAGAGTAATCATGTTCAGAATTTTCAATCATTTAATAGCATACTAACTTATGGTTGCCGAAAAGTAGCAGAATTTGATAAAAATATTTTCATTCGATAAATGACATATTTTTATTCGCAAAAACTATTTTCATTCGATAAAAGGCATATTTTTATTCGCTAAAAATATTTTCATTCGATAAATTGCATATTTTTATTCGCAAAAAATATTTTCATTTGATACATAATTTTATTCGCTAAAAATATTTTATATCATAGATACTGAGATTTCCTCACGAAAAAAAGATTACGTAAAAATGATACGTAAAATGGATTAGCCGATAGGAAACGCGAACGATGAAAACTCACTAGTGAAAAAACGTCGTTCGTCCAATCACAAACGCGAACGACCAAAACTCACTAGTGAACAACATCGCATCGCGATTTCCATTGACTTATAAGCCTCAGCCAGGTTTTTTTGTCAACTGAAAAATGTTTATAAAAGTTGCGAAAGTATTAACTGACGTTTTATTCCTGTGTTACTTCATTCAATATTCGAGTTTGAAAATGAAACTGGTGTTTTAGTTATGTTTAGGTACTTGATGTAAGATAACGTATATTGTCCCCAAGGGTAGTACTTAGACGTACACATTAGTAGTGTCGCCTATTGGCTATAGCACTACTACTAGTATCGGTAGCATCTGTAGTATCTGTAGTATCTGTAGTATCTGTAGTATCTGTAGTATCTGTAGCATCTGTAGTATCTGTAGTATCTGTAGTATCTGTAGTATCTGTAGTATCTGTAGTATCTGTAGCATCTGTAGCATCTGTAGTATCTGTA
>OMLO01000902.1_pt1 | contig 21430 bp, 34 predicted proteins | sample 1674811 | NCBI WGS metagenome assembly OMLO01 (sample SAMN06265003, study PRJEB25207) | coral metagenome | isolation source: Coral host | place: Mexico:La Bocana,Puerto Morelos, Mexico | collected 2008-11-13 | reverse complement strand
GCCATGGTGATTCTCAATGCACTCTTTCCGAATGTCTCAGAAGACCATCCAAACCCCAACCACAAGTTGTTGCCATCATGTTTGGAGCTGAGCAAGGCTGGGAGCATGACTCTGAAAAACCGTTGACAGTTGCTTACGGACAGAAATTGAAGAATCTTCACATTGACGTTTCGTTCAAGTTGAATTTTATGACAGTTTGATACAGTTTGATACAGTTTGTCAATTTGTGATTGTTGCAACTGTTGCAACTTGGAGACGTGCAGGAAAAGCGTATTGTCATTGTTGGTGGCGGACCCGCTGGAGTCCATATGTCTGCGTGTTTGGCTGCCAAGGGCTACAAGAACGTGACTCTCTTGGAAGCTGAACCTGAAGTTGGTGGAAAGTCCCTTACGATGTACGACCCCTCGCAGCCTCAGGTGCCACATGAGTTGGGAACTTGCTATATGTCTCCAGGTTACACACTCATCCGGAAACTCCTGGAAGAGTATGACAAGGCCGGATCTGACCGGCATGCCAGATGCTGAATTACCAACCCCAAAGATGTATAAGTTATATCTATATATATATTTTTTTTTTTATGAAAATCATAAGTTAGATAAAATTACATATCTATAACCCTATAGCTCCTAGCTCCAGGTTTGGACGCGAAAGACGATGCGGTGAGTTCAGAGTGGTAAATTTGATTGCCCGGTCTTTGGAGTGTTAAGTGATTGTCTTATTCTCTTCACCCTTCGGAAGTTTGCAGGACAACCTGGAAAGCAATTTTGCCAACGAAAAGAAGGGTCGCATGGTATTTGGGGTCAGAATTTCTGATGAAGACAAGCAGAAATACACAAAAGGCTTGGAATACTTTGATTGGGTGCTTGAAGAGTCAGAGAAAACAACAACGTCAGGCTGTTGTAGATGCCTTCCAAACAGTGCACAGAACATTCCTATTTTTGCTGCCTTGGTGAAGTATGGCCGACTCCATGAAAGCATTTTTGGCAAATATCCATATGGCCTGCCCCCGAAGCCAAAGGATTGGAACCGAATCAACATGACCGCCATGGAATTCTTGAAGCAGAATGGATTGGAAATTCTGGAGCCTGTTTTCCTTTACAGCCAACAAGTTCAGGGTTATGGGATTTTGGATAAGATCCCCGCCTTTTACTTGCTTTGGTGGCATCATCCTGACACAACGAATGGCAGTATTCGAGCAGCACTTGGATCTGATGAAATCATCGTCTCTTTGTTGAAGAATGGATGGCAGTCACTTTGGAAGAAGATGGTGGCCACCCATAAAGATGAAGTGAAGTATGTCACGGGTGCAACTGTGACTTCCATCAAACGCACTCCGACTGTGGAAGTGAAATACACCCACGAAGGAGTAGAGAAACAACTTGAGGCGGATGTTTTCATCCATTGACCTCTATCGCTTCCGACACCTCACAGATTTGGATCCAGAAGAGGCAGTCTTCTCCAAGTTGACGGAATCCGTTTTAACAACCACGTCCCACGTTGTACAAGGGGAAGACCACAGACCATGAACATACAGTCGAATTCTGGTTCGGAAAGATGGGTGCAATGCATCCCTCAGGAGTTGGACAATTCTATGGACATCGGAATAGTCGCATGGCAGCTCGTCCAGAGATTCCAAGTGATGGGAGTGAGCTTCGTGTGGCGTATCAATACATGGATCGACCTTTAGAAACAGGAGATGCATCAAAACTTCTCAACGTCTTGGAGGAAAACTTGAAAAGTTATGCTGGAGAAGAACATGTGGATGTGAAGGTCCAAAAAGCATGGCCATATTTCCCACGTTTTGATGCCAAAGGCTTGTCTGAAGGACTACCATGGAAGATCTTGGAACTGCAGGGACAAAGGAACACCATCTTTACTGGCTCCTCCGTATGCTTTGAGAGTGCCTTGGACTGTGTGGCCTACAATCTGATGCTCCTCAAGAAGATCTGTGCTTAGCAAACACTTCGCAGCGGGTGCCCCTGGCCCATCCTGGCCCCATATGCGGTCAGGTGCAACCTGTGGCAAGCAGCTCGATGGATGGCTCCATCCAAACCTTTTTCGAAAACCGGCCGTCATGCCTGGCCGACAAGTGCCTTCAACTCCGGTTTTTTGTGTCGCGCCGCACATTTCTACGATCACTGTAGCAATGTACTGGGCTACAAGAGTGCCCAAAGAACTGATTTACCTTGATTTTGCGCTGAAATCGCTCAAAAAGCTATGTGAGGTATGTGCTTTTGCCAATTCGACGTTCTCAATGCCCGGCTTTGCAGGGTGACTTTCAGGGTTTTCCCATCAGAGTGGCTCAAGCAGAAATCCAATTTTCAGATGGCAGCCTTTACTGCTGTGACGGTGAGCTCAGAGTTTGAACGTCTCGGCTGTTTTTCAGTTTCTTGTGTCGACGGATCGAGGTGGTGCCAAGATGGAGGCGCATGCTTTCTGTCGAGAGCGTGTACGTTCTTTGCGAATCTGAATTGGCGAAAAGGACTTAGGCACTGAAATGGAATACAATAACCATACAATAACCGGTAACCTTTGTGGACTCATGTGAATTCAATCACAACTTTGCAGACTTTTAGGCCTACTCTGGCTGCGCCAGCTGTATCGACTACTCGAAAGGTCCTTGTGACAGTTGCACAAGTTGCACACATGTGTTTTTCACATTTTTCACATTTACTAGTGAGAAAGTGATGTGCATGAGCCTGTGCCAGGCACCAACCAGGTCAGATGTCTTTGGGAGGCCACGAACAGAATGCGGTCATTTGGACAACGTGAAGAATCAAATAATCAAATAGAAAGATAAACAATGATAAACGTTTTTTAATACCAGACATTTGCAAACGCAGACACGAACCAAGTTGAGGCTTTCGCTCTTCGGCCTCTGAGCTGCAAGTAAACAAACATAAGCAGACCATACATGCCAGATATTCCCATTCCATACCGTGCCATCAGAGCTGCCGATGTTTCTTGTTTTAAGGCCTTGGCATGCTGTCAGCCAACTTCTACAAAGCCGGGATCACAATTCGTTGATGCTGTCGAGTTGACAATGGCACCGTCAAGACTAAGGCAGCACGTCGGTCGGATGGCAGAGTCATCGCCAGATGCCTGAAAACTCACGCAGTTTTGACGGTGTCAGTCTGTGGTGTTTGTTTTTGCCCAGTGATCATTGATGATCATTCATACAAAGGTCAGAGGCCGGAATTATGAGAAAAACATCAGAGGTAAAAAGGGGCAGAGCTCTCAATGACTGAACCGAACCATGAAGATCATGAAGATGAAGTCGATGAAGTCCTGCATGAGGTATCCAGCTGGGTATCAGTAGTATTCAATGTAGTCAGAGCGCTCCCCAAGGCCAGCTGAGCGCAAGCAGGTCCGGTGAAAGTTGGTGATGTTTGTCCGGAATAAGGTGGTATATCAGTATTTCTATTTGTAGGTATATGTATACATATATTTGTTATATATATATATAAATAAATCAGTATTTATTTGACGTATGCACCGGACAACTGCAAAACCAGCGAGGCCAAGCTGACCGCCAAGCATTTGAGGCCGGCAGTGATGCATCATAAGCAATGGCAATTTTCATTTCAAGTGCACAACGTAATTGCAATCAGTGACTAAATTGCCACAGCAATTCTACAGAGCTATAGCAATTGACCGACCGAGCCAGGTTAGTCGTGTTGGCACTCAAAGAAGGAGGTCCAGACCCATCGACGAACAACCTGTTGAGCCGCTATATCAAGGCTGGGATTTCGCAGAAACTTTGGAGCCCGGATAGCTCCAAAAAGACAGCCTGCAAAAGCAATTTGAGTTTTTGCTGAGTCTGATTGAGTTTGCAGAATGCCGAATTGCCAGGCCGCGCTGAAAGATAACCTTCCAAGGCCTTGGGTTTTTTGAAGATTTTCAACGTGCCGACACACTGTGGCAAGGGACACCATCGATCGGCGCATCAAGGCCTTCACAGACAAGCCAAAACCTGAGGTTTTTGTGAAGAAGTTTTGGTCACGTTTGATGATTTCATGAATTTCATGCAAACTTGAAACATCTTTCGAAGGTTTGCGTTTTCACTGGAACAGTGGTCTGCAGCCACATGGCTCCATGTTAACTGCATTTGCACCCCTAACTTCGGCAGTGCAGGTTGCTAGAGCTAGACGCAGATGTCCCTGCGCTGATCCGAGATAGGAATTGAAGGATTTGAAGGATGTGTGATGACTGTGATGACGGTGACCTGCCACCCACGTCACTGTCACTCGGACATTGCCACCAACAAAGCGATTCATCAACTGGGCCTGGCCAAAGACTGGCAAGGAGTGTGGCTCGAACTGAGATAGTGGCATCAAAGTTGCATCAGAGTGGGATAGTGGCATGAGAGAATACATATAACATATACTCTTGATGCTATCACATCATTGACATACAGCTGTTCATGACAGTATTCGACAGGAGCTGTATGGACTTTGAGTATTATGACATCAAAGTCAAAGCAGCCCGATGTTTTTAGCCTTTTGCCTGCAAACTGTGTGGAACATTTGCAGCGAAAAATGGCATCGAATGGCATCGTTTGAATCGTTTGTTTTTGATATCTTTTGACATTGCTTGTCGAAGTATATTCGCTTCTGATACTCTGATACGCTATATTCGCTTCAAAAAATATTCGCTTCTCTTGACATCTGGACCTGCGTTTGCCGAGGCCTTAGCGCTGCCATGACGTGCCATTGGCGCAAGGCCATGCTCCTGCTGCGTGGAAACGTGGTGCAATCTCAGGCCTCCGGAACAAATACAAAGATTGCACATCCTGTGTGTCATAACTTTTGATATTCATATTTTGATTGCGACTTGAATTGGAAGTGTGAGATGAATATGCAACATTTCAAATGAAGTGTGACATGATACAATGTTATACCATTTCAAAGATAAGTCGTGGCTTCGCCAGGTGAGTTTCAATGCTGCGAGTGGCGCCTGCATTAGAGACAATGCGTGGCACGTAGCAGAAAGCCTTTTTGCAGAGCTCGGCAAGGTTCGAGCAAGTTGAGTTTGGGAGATCAAGAAAAGTGTACTTAGTGTACTTAGTGTACTTATACTTGCTATACTACACCATCTTACATGCATCAGAAGGTGTGAAGTGACTAAGTGTGAAGGGATGATATAAATTGATATAAGGTGATATGTGTGTGGTCATATTTTCGTGACGCCGACAAGGGCAGAGTTTCTGGGAGGCATAAAAGATAAGAAAGGTAAAGAAAGGTACGAAAAGAGGCAGAATATCAACGAAAAGCACGTCGCAGGTCCTCCTTGAAGCGAGTGCCATCACTTTTAGCTTGGCGATTGGGGCAAGTGCCAGAGATTGGCTGCAAGCTTTTCGGGTCTTACATGACATGAGCTCCAGGAGCTTGCAACCTAACCAGTTGCCCGGCAGAAATTGCCAGACCTAGGAGACCTAGGCTGAGCTTTTGATGCTAGGCATATGCACATATTGCACATATTGCACATATGCACCTAGTTGTATTCGATGTCCAACAACCAAGGATCATCATGGGAAAAGCCGTTGCTGCATGCCAAGTTTATGCTTTATGGAGGAGGGCCTTGGGGCTTTTGGAGGACTCAGCCTCTGGTCTTTCTAAACTTTTGTTTCGAGAGATCCATTTGTGAAGCCCAATCTCTTTTTCCTGTTTGTTGACACGTGATAGTGGTAGGAGACGTCTGCACTGCAGATCAAGATCAACCAAATCATCAGAAGTACGGCCATTTCTGCCCCTGGGCGCTGTGAGGGAGAATGTACTGAAACATCTGAAACCTTTAAATGAGCAAACTGGTTGATTGATTGATGTTTATTGTAGATTTGGAGCATGTCGGAAATCTCAGGTGGTTGAGAAGGCCAGCAGTTGGTCTCAAGCATTTAGCCTTTTTGACCGCCAAGCATCTGATGTGATTAGTTGCTTGTCTTCGATGCTCGCCGCCGATGTGTGACATGTGTTTCATGTGATTTGCCAAAATATCTGGAAAACAAATGTCCTCTACCTTCAGAGGCTTCAGTGCAGCGATTCGGGCTGGCAACAGTGTTTCCCAGCACCCTGAGCTGAACACTGTGGTTGTTTGCAAAGCTGGAATCACGGTGTGAACATGTGTCCAGTGTTGGCCCCTGTTTTCATTTTCCTGATTGCAATGGGGAAGGGTCTTGATAGGAATGGTGATATGGACACTTACCAAGTAACCTAGGGGCGGAAGTTCCAAGAGGAGAGATTGGTTGTTGTCAGTCACGGATGGGGCAGAGCAACAACATTGACGGATCGAGAGGTGTTTCATGCTCCTCTGTTTTTCTGTGTAACTGTCTCACTGAGTTATTGCCTAACTGACGATCTGACTAACTGACCAAGTCACCAAGTAACTTACTGACTCAGTGAGGACCTGATTAAGTGTTTGACTCTGTAAGCGAGGAACTAAGTCATTCAATGACTGAAAAACTGACTGAGTAATGATCTATGTGGTCCGAACTTCCAAAAGTGGTCCGGGCATGCGGTGTTTTGTGCATGTTGAGTTGCGGCGTGCAATTTTTCGACCTCCTAACTTCAAAAAGTGGTCTTTAACATTTTGACTTGGAAGCGTGCTTCGCGCCACAGCGGCATACCATTTTTTACATCTGCTCTAGCCACATGTCTCCGCACCCGCTTGCTTTAGCAAGCCTACTTTTGGACCTTCCCGACCCACGAATCACGGGAAAAACATAACGATTCGGGACTTTCCTAACATTTCGCGCGACTGTATCTTCTATCTTCTGACTTTCACGCACCTGTATCTTCTTTCTTCTGACTTTACTTCTCTGCTCTGCTTTTCAACTGTCCATATTGTGGGAAGTTAGACTTCTAAGTTTCCTTGGACCAGGGAAGTGGGTTTCTTTGGGGGTTTCCATGGTAGCCCAACTTTGTCAACTTATGGATTTTCCAGTGCGAGTCGAGGTGGTGCTTTGGTGCGGGATCTTTGCAGCTCATGCAGCAAAAGTTATTCAAGCCAAACGTTGTGAGCTACGGCATCTCGCTTGCATGCCGCAGCAATAGGGTACCTGGTAGCTGGATGTAGCTGGTAGATGTTGCTCATTGTGTTATGTTTGACAGGTTTTGGAAATTTTTACTCGCGGAATTGAGCTGAGGTGCAGCCATCACAGCTTGTGAAAAATCATGTCATTGGTCGATTGCCTTGTCAATCTTATGGGGTTCCTTGGCCAGAAACCCAAAAAAAAAAGTGACGCCGGCACCCGGCGACCCATCAAAGTCCGTGGGCGCCCGCGAGGTATGGAGTCTATGAAGACAGACCTCAACACGGTGAGCTGCAATGGAGCCATCAGCGCCTGTGAGACACTTTTCGCGAAGCACGACAGAGTCGTCTTGTTTTAGTCCTTTTTCCGAAAAACACGTAGATGTTTAAGATGTTGTGGACCATTCAATGTTAAGGAACAACATCAAATTCAGAAACTCTGACAAATGCAGACCAGCAACAAAAGCTTTGAGGAAGTCAGAGAAATGGCAACTTGCCCTCGCCTTGCTTGAAATTATGTGTGCGAAGAAGCTGGCTGACACGAGTCTTGCCTGCAATTCAGCAGCATCACGTGCCTTGACGTGTTTCTGTTTTTGCGTGCTCAAGTATGTGGTAAATGTTCGACATAGTGCACGTCATCACTTGAAAGGCAAAAAGGTTGTTTGGAGTGTGCGTCAATAAAGAGATATGCCACATGGTAACCATGGAAACCCTTTATGGTAACCCCGGAATAGGGAAAACAAAACCACCGAATTTTTATACCTTGGGGGATACCTGGGCCTTCCTTTTCTTCATTTTTTGTTTGTATTTAGTATTCGGAGGATACCTGGGATACCTGGGGATGTACTTGGTGGCTGGAGTTTGGTACTTGGTTTACTCGGTGGCTCGGGTTTGGATTTGCCTCCCAGGTATCCTCGAAGAACAAAATATGAAGCAAACGAAGGGAGAGCATCCCAGATATCAAATATCTTTCCCCAGGTTTCATCCGAGTACTAAATACAAAGAAAAATAAAGAAAAACAATTCCGTGGTTTTGTTTGCTCATTTCCCGGGTTACCCAAAGATTTTCCATTGTTACCATATTTTTTTCCGTGGTTATCATGGGGTCTCATAAGGAGAAGTAAGAGTGAAACAATGAAACCAAACCACCAACTCTGAGGTCAATCTTGCCAATGTGTTTGATTCATGTTTCAATTTGATTCATATTCATCTTGGAGTTCAATGCTAAGGACGTCCTTTAACGCTGCGATGAGCGCGGCTGAAAAAGCTCACGAGTGGCGCATTGCGTTGGCATTACTGGCACATTTTGTACGTATTGTGCCTGACACAGTGCCTTGCACCAAAGGGTGAGGTTCAGGGTTTGGTTTTGTCCATGCATGTCATTCAGTAGAGCCTTGGGCGTGTCAACAAATCAACCGGTCCTGCATAAGTCATAAGTTCAAGACCATGTACTAAAAAGAAGCTGGCGGGTCACACCAAGATCAGCTACAACGCAGCAATCAGTGCTTGTGAGAAGTCCTCTGAATGGAAGATATCATTGGAGCTCTTGAGACTTGTGGAATCAGGGATGGGAGGGATGGGGATGTCAAGGAGAGTGCTTTGAAGCCAAGTGAAGCAAAGGAGCGATATCTAAGACTCGAAGACAAATTTACAAATTTGAATTTACAATTTTTCCCGTTTTTTCTAACTCTTCGTCTTTTCTGCCTTTTGGAACTCGGAAATTCGAATCGCCTTTTTGAGTCGACAGACACAACTGCACACGACACACGACACTTGGCACAGCCAAGGAGCCAGTTGTGCAGCCGGCTACGTCCCAGCGACTCTCAGATGAGTTCTTCGTACATGCCGCAATCCTCGCAAGATGCAGTACAAAATGACTCCCATACAGTATATACAATATATATATATATAATATATACATTTATCATATACATTTATCATATGCATTGTGAGTTCCAAAAAAACCCACAGAGACAGCACACATCATCAACCTTTTCTGCTAAGCCCTGAGCCCTATGCTTCAAGGTTGGATATCGGATGTTAATGTTTTTTCTGACATGGAATGGTACTTTTCGCACACCCCAAAAATTAATATGTCAAAGACCTATTTGGAGCTTCCATTCTACTTCATCAAAGTTCTTTCAGGGGATCGCCACTCCAAGGCTTTTCCTTCCTCCACCAAGATAAAAGTACTTTATTTCAGCACATGAAGCAAGAATTCGGGATTGGCATTCATTTTGGTCAAAACATCCAAAATCATTTGTCGTGTATCAACCCATCTCAAGTCAGCATTTTCTCCACGCAAATCTGCCCTAAGAATCAGCATATGGATGGCCAACCTCTTATCTTTAACCACAATACCATCACCATTGACATGGTCATAGACAGGTTTTTTATCCACAGCAAGCGTGAGTGGAAGTTGACTTCTAAATTCACGATCCACCTTCAGGTCATATTTTTCATTTCGAGCTTCGGCAAACAACTAACGAATCCAATTCGCTTCCGCAAGTGCTCTGGAAGCTGACATCAACTCCGCTCCAAGCGTAGATTGGGTTCTTCTTTCTAACTTTTAAGACTTCCATCGTAAGGGGGAAATAGGGGCCCATCTTCCATCATGAAGGTCTTGTTTTGCCAGTAGAACCATATATCCAGCTTGACTTCCTAGTGATTCAGCATGCATCAGATGTAGCTAACACTATTGTTTCATTCAATGGAATACATTTGATATGAAATCGAACCTGTGAAAAATCTCTCATTTTCGCAACCAGCTTATTTGCTTGAATCAAATCTCCAATTGTTGCTCTACTTACCCGTTGTTGAAGCAAAGCCGTATCCGACGCTATGTCAGGTCTTGTTGTACCAACAACCCAGTTTGCAGCTCCCAAGATAGCACGATATTGACTCAATTCCTCTTTGGTTAAGTCATCATTTTTCTGCTTTCGTCGCTCCTTGGATATCATAGCAGTCTTCACTTCTTTGGCGGAGCTGCTTTGATCAACTTCAATGGAAAAATCATCATTCTGCTTGATTGTCTTTCTACCAAGAAAATCGCCCTGTTTTTCCTTCCAATGCTTACAGGGATATCTCTTTCGTAGCGTGCAAGAACCGCTTCAAATTCAGTACTTCCAGAAAACTTGTGAAGCACTTCCACCATTGCCTAGGAGCGTCCATGAGCCCGTAGACACACTTGGTCATCTCAATCACAGAATGTGGTGGTACTCCCGGTATACCTTCGCGTGGTGGCTTTGCAAAGATTCGTCCACTCTTTCATTCTGACCTATCACCCTGCAAGAAGGCCCCTTCCACGTCTGCTATCCGCACTACCCAACGATTTGAAGATGCCAACTGTAAAGCAACCGCCAAACCATCCGCTGAGAGTGTCGGACTCTGTCTCTCAAGATGTTCCAAATCCGGGTCCATGTACCCTCTTAGAACCCATCTCACTTTGATCTCAGTTTTCTCAGGGTAGTCAGGACATTCACGACGTGTCTTCACATAACGTGACTCCACAATGCTGTCATTTGCAACTTCTGCCCTCAACATAGTCGCTTCACGTCCAGAAGAAATCTTGATTGCATCCGCATTGATAAGTTTGTCCCATTCCTTCCTCATCCCTTTTTCCAGAAATGGATGTTCGTCCTCTGTGAGATCCTTGTCACGAATCTCCTCATGACTTGCAATGAACGGCTCGTAGTGTGGTGACTTCTCCTCAAGGGATGAACACACGAACACCTCGAATTCCTCGCGTGCTTCATCTTCTCTAGGACCATGTCTTCCAAAGGGTCCCCGAACTGCTCGTAAGTTGCCTGTGTCCAGCAACTCATGTGATCGTCTCAAAGTTTGATTCAGTTCATTGTCAGGAACAGCATGTTCACGTTGTGTTCTGTCCATTCTTGCAGGTCCATATCCAGTGTTCAGAGCCTTGTTCTGCTCCGGTTGAACGTCCATCAGTCTGCTTCCATGTAGATTTGCTGTATCCGTCAGACTAGTATCTTGAGATTTCTCAGGTGTTTTTGTTTGTTCCTCATCGATTGACTCAGGGAGGTAAGGCAGGGATCAACTCTTGATATTAATCCACTTCCGGTAATGCCTCCTCTCCGTGTTCCATCCTCTCTCTTTTTGCGGCCGGCTCTTCAACCTCGTCTCTATTCATATAGGTATCCGGTTTCTCCTGACGAGTGATGTCTGTAAACATCTGTGCCCCTCGATCTGCAAACCTGCTTCAGAGCCGCTTCTTGATCAGAGGTCAAGGCATGTAGATGTTCTGGTGAGCATCTGGTGACTTTGTTGCCATGACTCACCCAAATCCTAGCTGCATCGTAAAATCCTATAACCCTTGCTAGCTCCAAATTCCTTTCTTATTTTCTCCAGGCCGTCGCCAGTTACCAGCTGACCAACTTCGTAAGGTCCTCGACTGGGCTTCGATGATCAATTGCTCTTTCGATATTCACCACACGTCTTGCTGCATCGTTGGAACCAATCTGAGGCATGCACCACCCCGTATTGAAAGGAATTTGCTCTGTTGCTTCCGAAATCAGACCCACTCTCAGATCACATCCAAAAACATGTTGATATGCAAAACTGTGCTTCCGAGACATGCTGTTTTTTGCCACATTAACTTGATCTATCAACTCGTCAATTTCAGATTTGCACTCTGGTTGCGATTTTGCAAAGGCCTTGGCAAAAATATCCTTCCAAATTCATCCATGTCTTTCGCAGGTTCCGTTTTGCCACGGACTATTTGCAGCACTTTGTTCAATCAGAACATTGTCATGATCGAACCCTTCTTGACACTGGCCAATAAATTCTGTTCCCCCATCGGTAAAAACACGACGAGGATTTCCTACCCATTTCTTCCAATGATTACGATACTCCTCTCTAACTTCTTCAGCCTTCGCGCCCTTTCGAAGTGGAATGCAAATTTGAAGATCCGTACCGTCATCACAAATATTCAACATGTTCAAAACCTTTTGTTAATAAATCGGAAGATCAAAGGTATCCATAGCAATCCGTTCATTGAACTCTTCAGCCCTTTTCTGTTTGGCAACTTTCGAAACCTCCGTCAACCGATTAGCAAAACACACAGTACATCTTAAATGTTTGGCACATTCAATGTTTCTCTCACTAGCACCCGCGGACCAAAGCATGTGAATGAATCCTTCACATGAAGATGCCCCAGATTCACATGAGCGTTCATGACACTAGTTTGAATATTTCCACTCGTATCTTTCAAACTCTCACTAGTGAAAACCCTCCAACACTTGCTTTCCTTTGTGATTCCTATTAGCTTCAACCAAGGCTCTCACAAAACCATGCGAATGAGCACACTGCGACCGAGAAACCCATTTATCACCAACCTTCACTTGACCCTCAATCATTTGATGTTGACGATTCCCAGACCTACAACCAATCCCAACAACTTCATCCATATTGGTGATCAAGCTAGTAGGTTTCTCATATGTTTCTTTCGAAACAGGATCCCTCAAACCGTATTAACACATGTCAACAGGAACATGTTTGACTCCGTCTCTTTGCCCAATATCACGTAAGGAATCTTCAGCCCAGTAGCATGAGGATGTTCAAAAATCAAGCCTCGATTGTTTTCAGATTTGGGCCCTAAACGCCAAAAGTTTTCAAAAGAACCTTAGCCTCAATCAACCGTCTATCCGAGTCTATCCCAATCACAAGCCTTCATGCGTTTCCTATCGTTTCCTGTTCAAATGTTGCCAGGAGGACACAATCACAAGTGTCACAACCCCTTGTTTTACTTTGATCCTTTGATCCACTCTAAACACTCCTTCCGTTTCATTTCAAGAAAATTCCACCCAGCAATATCAAAAGACCTACCAGGTCTCAAACCCTTTTTTTCAGCAACCAGATTAACCCTAGGAACAGAAAAGATTTCAGCACAATCAATTTGTTGATCAAGATTAACACTAAGAAATACTAAGAACATCTAATCAAACCAGTTTGCTATCATTACTACCAACAAGATCATCTTTATGCTCATCAAGCCAACAGATAAGATTCTGGCGAAGCTGTCGACTGCTCTTTTTCGGCATCGAAATTCGACCGAACTGTTGTCATCAGCTAATTCATCCTGCACATTCGGAACTGCATCCTGCGACACACAACTTCTCTGGCACACCCGCCACATCATAGTCACCATCACTTCTTGGATCATGGGTGTCATCCACAACTTGCTCCCAATCCATGAACTCGTCGAGTCCGTGATGCATCCGGACTCATGGTCATAGTCAATTGCTGCATGCTCTTGATGCCATTGAGATTGGTGAGGACATCATGGTCGTTGGTAGCCCTGACTGGATCACCTGTACCTCGCTGTTCATGCCCTGCTCCGTCATCTGTCGCTCTCCAAGGATGCGGGATCGTTTGTTGTGATCCCTCTCGTGGACGTACACTCTGAATTGCTGCATTGTCAAGGCACTTTGACTGATGATGTGATTTTGCATCCACCCCACATAGCCCTTGTCCTGCCCTTACATCTGTTGAAAGGAGAGATGGCGTCCCAGTTTGTAGTATTTGCCCTCCTTTGGAACCACTGCACCTGAGATCGTGGTTGACATCCCGTCCACTGTTTGGTCGGGAATAACTGCTTGTTGGAGATGGTGGTCTCTGCGGTTCCTGGACAGTTCACTACGTTCTGAAACATCTCCTGGATATGCTGGGATGGAATCATTCTTTGGACAGAGTGGTAGGACAGGACATCACGGGTACCTTTGGCACCGTCACTATCCTTCACCTGTCTTTCCAGAGCCTGAATGTCATATTGCCGATCATGTTTCATATGCTGAACTTCCCCAATTAAGCACTCTTGGTTTTGGAATTCAAAGAAGGACATGGCATAGTGACCCCTCTCAGTAACGCCCGACTTCATGGAAACACCAAAACGCCTAAAAGAAACCGTGTCATCCCCCATATCAAGAACAGATCCCAACTCTCCGAGAAACTCCTTAGAAAGAACAAGAGAAGTATTACGTCCTTTCCCGCAAGGAATGGAAGTTTTGATTAAAAATTTGTGTCTCCCTACGCAAGCGGGCAAAATCACACACTCACGTCCGATCAGAGTTTCAGAATTGCCAAAACGAAATTCGGAAATTTCTCTCCTCCTATGGGTCTTCAAACCCTGGTCAGCCAAATGAGATTCTATCAGCTGCAACGTGTAAGCACCAACGAGTGTACGTCTGCACACAGTGTCCGGAACAGCTACTCGACCTAAGGTACCTACATGGCCATTGGAAAAATCTGCTGACTCACATTCCTGAGTCATGACATCATGGATCAGACAATCGGTCAAAATGACCTCTGACTTCGGCACGGGGCTCAGAACTTCTCGACGTTCTGCTACCACCATGTGATCACTCTCATCACGTTGTTTGTTACCCGTCGAATGGGTATCAGCAAATCCTGCAATCTCAACACCATTTTGACCAGACTCCTCCCATCCAACCTTCATTGCTGCTGGATCGTCTCGGCACTCGAACATGTTCCACAGCTGTTGGTGTTGAGAGTTCTCCATCCACAATTTCCACTATTTCTTTTCGGTCATATTCAATCTCACTGGTGTCCACCTCGTGCTTGGTCGTCCCACTGCTGGCACCAGATGTCATGGATGGTAAGGCCCAATGAGGTGCTCTATGCGGCCCTGAACCGTTGACAGTCGCCATTTCACTGAGTCATTGGTCGTGGAAAATCCTCAGCCATCTTCCTCCGAACTTCTGATGCTTCGAAGGCTTCAAGAATGTCCTCATCCTCACTGGCCGTTGTTGATTGTCATTTCCATCGTATCCATGACTTCAAACACTTCTTCGGTTCAGCCTCTCTCATCTCGTCCAACTCAGCCTAGAAGACTTCGTTGGAGTTTGCATTCTGGCCACGTCCATCAGGGAAAATTGATCTCACCGCGACTATGACTTCAATGATCGCCATGTCCCCCTTGGCGGCCCTCAAAATCATTGATTCATCCTTCTGATCTAACTTGAGCTTTTTGATCAACATGTACCCACGTGCAACTGGTGGTAGCTCAACTGACTGTTCCACCAACTTCCTGTGAGCAGCATCGAATCGAGCCAGAAATTGCTGATAGCTCTTCCCCGGCTTGATCACTAACTCATAAAAGAAGTTCTTCATTGCAGAATGTAAAAGATCCCTCCTTCTCGTCCAGCATCGCGAAGATAGCTTTGTCCCCAACCTCTTTGATGATGTCTTCTACACTCAAGGTTTCAAGAAGAAATTCCGCTTCACCCTTGATGTGCTGCATCAATCTGGCACCATGCTTGATCTTCCCCACCGTGGAGCCCTGCTATCATCAGCTGGGCACGTCTCATCAAAGCATTCAAGCTGGTTCTTATCCTCAGCAGTTCCACCCAACAACATTGCGGAAACCTGGACAACCTAAGCTCCGCTACCACTGTGAGTTCCTAAAACCCCACAGTGGCAGCACACATCGTCAACTTTTTCTGCTAAGCCCTGAGCCCTATGCTTCAAGGTTGGATATCGGGTGTTAATGTTTTTTCTTTTTCACAGAATGGTACTTTTCACAGTATGAAGTATTGACAGTATTGATACTTTAGTTTCTACTGTATATACATGCTATGTGCATCGCTGAGGAGGTGAGCTTCAGCGCTGCAATTAGCGCATGTGAAAAGGGAGGCCAGTGGCCGTTTGCCTTGTTCCTCTTGACCCTTGGCGTTATTTAAGACGAATTTTGCTCAGATGCTTCACATTTCATATTCGATTCAACCGTTCTATACTTGTATTGCTACCATGAGGACACAGATGGGTTCGGTAATTTGATCTCTTGCCGACTGGACTGAATCCAGGAATCGGATGCCAGAAGTGCATCTTGTGCCAAATGGGTTCAGCTACAGTGCTGTGCCCTGGAGTCACGTAGGCTAAGTCTTGAGTCACAAATGTAGGCATATCCAACGTCGGAATCCGTCGAGTCTCCGTTGATCGAGGTGGTGAGTGGTGGGTCCTGGCGACAAGGCGTTTCCTTGTTGCACCAGATGCATGGAAACGAGGCGAACGCACGACGTACACGACGAAGTAAACGGTCGCCGTGTTGACGTTGTTTTTCGTCACTGATTTTCCCGGTGCTTTGAAAGGTGGAGGCTGGTGGTGAATTCTTGGTTTGCCTTGCACGCGCTTGCGAAGAAACATCGTTGAGTGCCAGAAGTTTGGTGGATTTGGAGAGGTGGACCAAGGTGCTGAAATAGATTGAAATTAGATCGGGAGCTGGCGATGTTAAGAAAGCATTCTTTCCGCATTCCAAGTCGTTGCTTCGGGTTTTCCATGGTTTTCCCAAGTCGTGAAGTGAAATTTCTCTTTGCGAAAGGACTTCTGTCGGTTTACACGCAGAGTCTGAAAGATGGGTCCGAGAGCTGTGGCAAGTCGTCGCCACGACCGGCACCTCAGCACCTCAACAGCATTTCGTTGAGTTCTTCATTGATTCAATTGATTCAATTGTTTCTGATTTATCTCTAGTGTGCATTCTTCATACATCGTTCGCGTTTGGATCTACATTGCTTCTAGAATTTTCCAGTGGAGTCTGCACGGCAGAATTTCCTCAATTCGAACAGGTTTTCGGACCCTCGAATTGGATGCACTGAATTCAATGGGCGCCTGGAATATGCTGCCAGTGAGTGCTGAGTGCCTTGCTATTGTGTATGACAGAAGTCAGAAATATTTTTTGAAGATGCATTGCCCTATGCAGCAATATGCATTTTCGTCTTTTGATGTGAAATGATTTTTTTTACACTCGCTGTCACCCAATCCGTTCGTTGTTTGATTCATTCGAGGTTTCAGCCGCTGACTGGCTCCAGCGCACAGAAAAAGCATCCATATGCTTGAAGGAATGATCCGTCTCTGTAGCAGTTGGTCCTACGCAAACATACATCATGTTCGATCCATCTCTTATCACCTTATACTCAAATCATTTCACATTTCAATCATTTCAATCATTGCCCCTTTGCCTTCTTCGATCTTCTTCGATCTTCTTCGATCTTCATGTACAAAAGACGCTACCAAGGAAGGAATCCTTCGAGGAAGTGGAGGTCCAAGGCTCCGGAGCGACGTTGACTTCAAGGATTTGCAGATTTGCATCTTGTTTTGACCTTTTTGACTGGGGAAGTTCGGATCAAACACACCCAAAAAAAGAATTTAAAGCATAAAAAAATACACTCCAACATAAGATCTATCAGAGCTATGATGTCTAGATTTTTATTTCACATGCTTAAAACAAAATGTATCGAAATGTATTCATACACATACACCAAGTACACTATGGACAGAATTGCGGCCTTACCATGGAAAGCAAACTCATTGCTGTGCCTCTGAAGGCTATGGACCAGGTGGTGCAGCTTTGATCGTAACAGACTCGGGAACACTTCCAGATTTGTTCATGTGTATTCATATGATTTCAGATGTTCATTTGTGTTTTTGTGTTTCTTTGGCAGTTCTTGTTCTATTGGCTTTGCAGGCATATGAGCTGTACTGAGAGTTTATAACATGTATAGACCGATGCGAATGCCAAGATTGAAGCGATGACGGACAACATGAATCGGACTCGTGCTGGCCTTGTCAATCTCACGTCCAACGTCCAAAGATCTCTGGTGATCTTCGAGTCAACGAGTCACAGTGGCCTGGAAGGTGGTGCAATCAAGGATGCTTTCAAGGAAGTCAATGGTGAGGCCTTGGGAAAGAATTTTTTCGCAGAGTTGTCACGATTCAGATTTTTTTATTTTTTTTGTGATTCTTGAGCTTTGATAAATTTGGGAACTTGAATCGCCGGCCACCAGCTTTCACCCACCTCGTACAAGGAATGTCAGTCGTTTTGCCCACGCTAAACATAAAGGAAAGGGCTAAAGTGAAGAAACTCTCAAATTGAAAAAAACAAAAAGACACAAAACTTCAACAAAACGCTGTGATTTCCTATTTCCAATCGGAACTCAGCTCTGCGAGCCAATTCGTACCATGCAGCCTCTTCGGAGACGGCTCTCAGCAAGGCACAAATCGAAAAAAAAACAAGGACGGTCCATGAATAAAGATGGTGGTGTCCTTGATGCGTTTGATGTGTTGTGATCTTTGTTGATTGTCTGACGCAAAGGCAGCGGAGATTTTGTGTTGCAACTGCTTCGGATCCTGTCTCAAGGCATGCGAAACTTAGCTGCGCATTTTGCAGGTCCAAACTCTCAAGATTAATAGAATTTCCATTCAAAAAATAGAAAAAAAAGATGAAACTTTGAAATGCAAAAAATTGTTTTTCAATTTGGCACATTGCACTTCCGGCCCACCCATATCCAAAGGCAAAACTTTGAAGGCTGGAAACAGCTGAGGATCCCCTTGGGGCTGGATACCCTATTGCCAGCTCCACGTGATGCAGGGCTCACCTACTTTGGAACAGCTGTTGGAGCTGACCTGGGTTTCTTGATGACGTTAACCGTTAACCACCATGGTTTTTCGAAGTCCAGCCGTGGATTGGCAGTGAGGTGCTGTAATGCCTGGGCATGCAGGACAATACTATCAGAGGGTTTTGCCTGCTGCGCAGGTGCGAATGTTCTGCTCAGTTTCCTACCCGGATACTTGGATACTTTGGGCATGTTTGGAGGTACCATTTGCTTCTACAGAGGGGCGCAAGCTCTTCAAAAAGGCTCTACAGGTGCTGTTTTGGATTTCCTGAACTGGTCGTTTTCTTGAGCAGAGAGAAGTTGGCGCAGGCCGGTACCATGGAGAGCTTCTTTTTCCTCGCAGAGCAGTTTCGAACACAAGACGAACCAACTTTCTGTGCCTGAAATTTTCGACGGATTTTTTTTTTGAAACCACCGGTTCCGTTTTCTGCTCCATGCTCTGGACTCCATTCCCAGCTCAGGTGGGTTAACAACCCTGGCCATGGTTTTAAACTCCTTACGTATCGATCCAATGCGAACATGGAAGGGAGCGTGGCGCTGGTATAATGAGCAGAACCTTGCATGCTGCTTTGGCCCAGCCACCTGTCAAAATGATGGATAGATAGATGAATGGTATGAATGGTCTGAATGGTGATAAATGTCGATCTTTCTTCGTTCTGTTCTTTGGATTGATTTCAGTTTTCAGCGGCCCTCAAGATGCTTCGAGGGTTCTCTGAAACCATTGCTGACTCTTCAGGAACGGGTTCGAGCGGAAGGTCTCTCTTTCGAAGCTTCGGCTGACTCGTGAGATGCAACTGTTGTTCTTGGCACTCAGCTGTTTAGCTGTTTCAAACGTTAAGGACATGTTCAGTTCTTTGGCCCGCTGCAATGGTGCAGAGGCAGGATACGATTTCAGCATGGCAAAGCAATACAACAGCCCTGGCCTAGACTGAAGGTCGCGGCTAGTGGTGCTCCAGTGGTGGAGGATGAGAAAGCTGCCTTCATCACCGATTTCCGTGCAGCCGTCAAAGCGGTGAGTCAAAGTAGGGAACGGGAATGTCGCTTAGTCGCACCCAGCCAAACCAAAAAAAAATGAAAAATAAATGTGAATGGAAATGATGAAATGATATGCAATGGGTATTTCATGTTTAGCAGCCAGGCAGTTGGTCCTGAGGCTTAGTTGTGTGCTACACCAGGGAGGTATTGGGGCAGACTGGTGCTGGTCACTTTTCACCCATTGGAGGCGTCAAATCTGCGGGTGTTCCACGGCAGGGTGCAATCGAGCTTAAAGTCTTAAAGATGAAAAGAATATCATGGTAATCAAGATAAACTTATACATGTTTGTAGGTCAGGTGGTGTGAAGAATCCTATCCTAAGTTATTTTGAAAATTGCTACAAGTGGGACAACCTTCTGTTAGGTGTAATAGCTGCAAGCGATCTTTCTGTGTTAGTTGCATTGATGGCTACCAGGCTACCACGAGGAGACAGACAGTGTCCTGATCATGGATGTGGCGCGTTTCAAATATCCACCGCACTGGGTACCACTCATGCATTTGGCAGATGCCATGCTCAAGGACGGCCTGGACTGAATGAATTTTATCCTCAAAGTCATGTCGTTATGCCGCAGACGCCTTTGTTTTTTGCATTTTCTGTTTGCATCGTTTTCAGATGGACCCAATCACTGGGAAGCCACGGGGATTTCTTCATCTCCACCTGCAGATGTGTCTTGGAAAGCCAAAGCCAAAAAATTGAATAGTTTCATGGAATTGCTAGTGCTGAAGGCTATGAGCGAATGAAACCAAATGATAAATGAGTAGTCTTGTAATCAATCTTGATTCGTTTGACAAGGTGCTGGAGTAGCATGTGTCTGTTCACGTAGTACTCGTTGCATCTTTTGCGCTTTTAGGCGAAGCGCTTGGCAGGGCGCTCCATTTCGGGTCCCATTCGTCCCTCCTGCAGCTGGACGGCGTCTTTCAGAGGACCGGTGAATCAACTCGAATCGATTCAATTTACTTTGTTCAAAGTGTTCCCAAGTCGAGCCAGATGTCAGCCCCATTCCATTCCCAGTCGCACTTTTTCTTTGCAGCGAGTAGTGAGCACTTTTTGAATCAGAAGTGTGTGAACTGCCAGACAGTATAGTCTGCATGTGGTTTACCATTGCTCGAGGCTTTTGCAGCAAAGCTGTTTGAGATGGACAGCGCAAGTGGGGAGGTTCAGTGCCCTTTGCCTACGTCAGATACACCACATGTAGTTGGAGACCCAGCATCGTTCAGCGTGACATGCATATGAGTGGAACAACCTGGGAAAACAGATAAGTTTTTGCCAGTTTTCTAAAAATGTTTTTTTTGTTGCGTGATCTTCTGCAATTTTTCGACTTCGCACCACAAAGGTGTTGATGCGCCGGTGGCTTTCCGCTGTTGGGGCTGTCGAGCCACAGGCACGTCCTTGCAAGACTGTTACTTCAAGGGCCGAACACGCAGGACCAAACAAAAGTAACCGTTCAAACGGTTCAACCGGTTTAACCGTACATCTTGATGTTTCCTGCCATGTCATGTCCTTTCTGTCATTGGTCGGTTCAGAGGTTTGGGGGCAGCTGCTGCAAGTTGGAGACCTGGAGGCGGTTCAGGAGGCACATCTTGACGTTGCACTTCTACAACTTTACGCCAAAGCTGAGTAAAATGAATTCAAAAAATGTGATAAATGTATATAAATGATTTTAAATGTACATAAGATGTCATGGTGTTATGTATTCTTCAACTCCTTTGCAGCACACTGACGATCTCGGTTTTGGTGCATTTTGGAGTCCAATTCTTTCCAGGTCTTTTCTCGTCTCGCTTTATACAAGCCCTTTATGGATTTTTGCAAGGCCTCGCTTTGAGTCAAAAATCACATGCACAAAGTCCTCTAATGACTTTTTGAGTCACGGCACTTCGATTGCTTTTTGTTGCACGGGGGATGAAGGCTTATGATGAAGCAACGCAACACTTTTGTGGTGCA
>OMLO01000901.1_pt1 | contig 21439 bp, 20 predicted proteins | sample 1674811 | NCBI WGS metagenome assembly OMLO01 (sample SAMN06265003, study PRJEB25207) | coral metagenome | isolation source: Coral host | place: Mexico:La Bocana,Puerto Morelos, Mexico | collected 2008-11-13 | reverse complement strand
AGCGAGGAGATGTTCAAATTTCATAAGAAGTTATTCACAGAAAACCATAAGTCATATTACACAGACCTTGATGTAGAACTGCTTGATGAGTGTAGGACTATAGTCCCTTATGGTAGGTTTAAGCATCTAAATAGTGATACTGAACTATGTAGCATTGATAAGAGGAAAGCATTTAGTAAATCGGCTTCTGACATTGTTAAAGTGCCGGTGTTTAAAGAGTTTGATGTCTGGAAGCCTTATGGTGATAAATCTGATGTTCATAAATATGGAGATTACACACTGTATCTGGTTAAAGCTTGTCAGGGCAACATCTTCTTCAACAAAAAGTTTAACCTAGTATATGGAAAGCATCTGAAGCAATTGATTAGCAGGGGGGTGGTTGTAAAAATATTATTTTACAAAAAGCCGTCTCATTTACACAAAGTCAAGTATAAGAAAGCCATTGACGACCTATATAGGGCTGAAATGAGTAATGACAAGGAAGAAGATAACAAGATTAAAAAGACTTTAGCTAACATAGCCTTTGGTATGTTAGAAAAATCTTTTAACAGAAAAACTGTAAGTAAAATGTTTGATGGCATCAAGGAGGCACTAAATCATCAGAAGAAGTATGGGGGTAAAATTTATGTAATGGATGAGGTGGAAAAGGAAAGGTATTGGGAATGGAGAGAGTTAGATGATGACTGGACTATTGGATTTGAAGATGGGAGACCACATTTTCAACACAAATATGGTGGTATTTCATACTCAGATTTTGATTACAAAATTGAGGATGGCAAAACCTATTGGCATTATAAAAATGAAAATTACCAAGAACATAAGCAGATAAATACAAAAAGTAAATACTACATAGTAAGCAAGACAGGAGAGAGAAAGATGACGAACGGCTTCAGATACATTAAAGAACTGCTTTTACAAAATCATAACTTTGATATGTATGATAGCTATGAGAAGTTGAAAGCAAATAACATCAATGTTTATGCTGTTAAGAGTGATGCCTTCCACATTGCTCAAAAGGATGTCAAGAAGGCTAAAAAGGTCTTAAACTTTGGTTGTGAGATAGGAAGCTGGAGAGTTGAAAGCAACAAAGTGAATCACATTAGTCAGAGGTATAGCTGGAGACATAATGAGATACCGGCAATACCAGTTTATAAATCAGAAAGGGAAGAGGTGGAAGATGAATGGGATGTTCAAGCCATATGTGAAAAAATCATCAGAAGAAAGAGGATGATGCTGAGAGCTAAATACGCAGGAAGTGGTAAGAGCTATATAGGGAAGCATTTACAAAAGATGGGTTATGATACTTTGTTCGTCGTCCCCCAGAATATGCTAAAGCAAGAGATAGACTGCGAGGCAGAAACTTTAAATAAGTTTTTTAGCATCCCAGTATTTAAGGGTGATAGCCTACCACCTTATGACTACAGTGGCTATAAAGTCATAGTCTTCGATGAAATCTATATGGCTAGTCCATACATCTTAAATAAAATAAGAGTGTTTTGTGAGAACAACCCTAATCTCATCATCATAGGTGCCGGTGATGTCAAGCAACTGCCTAGCATAGAACCCTACACTAACTGCCAGAATGTAGATGAATATGTGGATAGTTGTATTGACATAATCTTTAAGCACAACATCTTCTTAAAGATATGTAAGAGAGTAGGTGATAAGGACACAGAAGTGGGAGAAAGAAACAGAAAGAAACTAGATGAAATGTATGATGACTGGTGGGTTAAAAAGATGGATGTTGAAGAGTGGATACTCAAGCATTTTAAGATGACAAGGGATGTGATGACAAGTGAGAACAACATAGCATATACAAATATGAGATGTCAAGCTGTATCATCTGAAGTGAGGAGAAGACTAGGTAAAAAAGATAAGTATGAAGTGGGAGAGATGCTGATATGCCGATTATACAGGAATGAAGATGAAGAGGGGAAGTTTAATGTAAATATAAGGTGGCTGATTACAAAAGTAGAAGGTAATATGATTACAATACAGGACATCAAGGATAAAAAAGATGTAAGAACAGTAAAGGAAAATATCATAGACAAACATTTTAGATATGCTTACTGTGCTACCTGTCACTCTCGTCAAGGCCAATCAATAAGTGGAAACATCACAATACACGAGTGGCAAAAATCATATCTGGTAAGCAGAGAGTGGCTGTGGTGTGCTATCACAAGAGCAAGGGATTTCAATAATGTCTATTTTTTCAAGAACGAGAAGGCTGATGAAGAGATGCTAAAGAACTTAGTGATAGGATATTTCAAGAACAAAGTGGAAGGCTACAAAAAGCAGGATAAAGTAGCTGGTAGAGAAATAGATGATGAAAACTATATTGATGAACACTGGTGTCTAAATCACTTTCACGGCTGTTGTGCTCATTGTGGTGTAAAATTTTTCATTGAAATGAAGGCAGGTAAGCTATCAACAAACTTCACTGCCCAGAGACAGGATAACACAATATGCCACTCTGTGGATAACTGTATCCCATACTGTATATACTGTAATTGTAGCGCCCACTGATTGTTTCTGAAAAAGTCTTTTCAAAAATAATTATCTTAATATATATAATGAGTTCTAAACAGGAGATTATTGCTAACATCTACTATGACAAAGGAGGATTTGGTAGCAAAGCTGTTACACTAAAAGATGCGAGGGCTAAAGATAAAACTATAACTATACAAGATGTTGAAGACTTCTTTAGAAAGAATGTTGAAATCAAACGAAAGCAGAGAGGTCAAAACAGTTTCGTAGCACCACATAACAATTATTCTTATCAGTTAGATTTGTTTTTCATTTCTTCGGAGGATATTGAGACAACACAGAAGTTCAGAGCCGGTTTAGTGATGATAGATGTATTAAGTAAGTATGCTGTAGTAGTGCCTATAAAAAGCAAAACACCTCCCGACATAATTGCTGGAACAATGGAAGGATTAGAAAAAATGAAAGCAAAGCCAAAAATGATATACACTGATGACGAGCGAGGTATAGCAAGTGCTGAATTTAAGGAGTATGTGGATGGTGAAGGGACTGAGCTATATAGAACTAGAAATCATCCAGCATTTGCTGAACGATTTATCCGGACATTTAAAGATAAGCTTTTTAAGAGGGTTGAAAATGATGAAAGGAAAGGTAAAGCAGTGCAATGGACAGATTATATTTTTGAAATTATGCTGACTTACAACAACAAAGATGTCCATAGTGCGACGGGTCTCACCCCGAATGAAGCAAGAAAAGAGAAGAATGAATTTAAAACAAAGTTGAATGTGTCAGTAAAAGCGAGGAAAGAAAGAACATACCCTACTTTAGAAGTAGGGGATAAGGTAAAGATAATGAGAAAGAAAGCCATCACAGAGAAAGAAAGGACTAGCAACTGGCTGGCTGGTGAATATGTAGTAGAGGAAATTTTTGAAAGATTAAATCAGAAATATTATAGACTAGCTGGATACAACAGACCCCTGATGAGGCATGAATTGTTAAAAGTATAATTTGTATATTAAAAAACCTTTTATAGGATTTATACATAAAGAAATATTACCTATATATAGTAGATATATGACAATGCATATTAGTGAGTTGCCAGCAGAGGTATTGAGTAAGATTGCATCCTATTATGTAGGTGAGCCTGAATACGCCAAGTTAAATCATAATAAGGCTTTAAGAAAGATACAAAGCAAACAAAAAAGTAAACACTACAGGAAATACCAATGGCTGATTAAGGAATTTGACACAATGAAAAAAACACATTATTTCTTTGAAGTAAAAAATCCTTGCTTAGATGATATTTTCAACCAAGAGCATAAAATTGAAGAAATAGTAAAACAACACGAACAAGTAATCAATTTTTATGTAAGGATTTCCATACTTTATTTTGATAAGAGCGGACGTGAAAAGATTGAACAGAAACAATCAATGATGAAATCATTTGATACTTGGCATTCCATTTCTGACATACTGTGTGTCGTGTATTGGTGTTACTCTGAAATACTTAATTTTTACACTGTGGATGATACAATACATCTTTTAGACTTTGATGTGTATGTCTATTCTAGAATTTAAATAAATAATATTTTACAAAAAATATTTTTTATTTAATAAAATGCAATTTATAGGATTTATACAGAAAGAAATATTACCTTATAATAGTAGATATATGACCACGGACATTAGTCAGTTGCCAGTAGATGTATTCAATAAGGTTGTTGCATACAAACTAGGAGACCCTAAATATATGAGATTAAAATACTGTAGGGCATTTAGAAGAATACAAGTGATGTATAAAATATTCAATTTTAACCCAGTGATAGAAATGGATGAGGATAATGAAGATAATGATACATATGCTTTTGAAATACGATTTAGTGTGTTAAGAATAGCGATAAATAACCCATTACCATTTCATAAGTTTAATGATATGATTATGAAACAAGAAGGCAAAATAAAGGAGTTGTTGAATAAAGAAGCCATTCGGTTTGAAGAATTAAAAAAGACAAAAGCAATTTATGATGAGTTTAGCTTAACAATTATGGCATTGCTAATGGTAAAAGACTACAATGACGAGATTATACACGATACAAAACAAATATCATCAAATAGTGTGCAATGTGGAGATTTAAGAAAGTGTTTACATGAAATGTCTGAAGACCTTACAACATACATTGAAAGACAGATTACATCACAGCGTATATTTGGATTACTAGGTTTTCATTTTCAAATAGAAACTCAATTGTTTAAAGATTAGATGATATTTTACTACAAGAAATATCATATATTTTTATGAGATAATTTTTCAACAAAAAAATAAAACAAAAAAATCAAAAAACAACAAGCACAGTGAGCAAAATATCAAAGTTGAAATCGCAAAAAATAATGCAAAATTTGGGTCATAAACGCTTTTGCTTCGCAAATTTGGAGGACGCTTCAAAGAGGGCTGAAAAAAATTTCGCGAGAGTTTTGTTCTGTTTTATAGGCGTGAGAGACACTGCACCTACCACAAAAAAACTTTAAATGCTGCGCCTGCCACCTAGCTAGCTAGTTATCTAGTATATATATATATATTTATATAAACAACTCCTAGTGCAGAACGGCAAGACAACTGCTACCGGCAAACAAACACTAGTGTTTCACAAAAACAAACCACAACAGATGAGGGGCTCCGGACAAATGGGGCTTTTAGCCTGCTTTGAGACGAAGTCTCATTAATGAATGGGGGGGTAAAGATGATTTAAATAACAATGACCACTTCTTCAGTGGGTTTCATTGTCATTTAAATCATTAAAAAGACTCAGAAAAATTAAATAACAATGACCAGTGCATTTCGGCACTCTATTTTTCAGTAGTCATTGTCATTTAATTCATTGAGTTATCCCCTAAAAATAAATAAAATAAATAAAAAAAACCACCGTTGCTAATGCAAGCGCTGGCTTGAGCGCTTTTCACACCTTCTGACAGACAAGGCAGGCAGGACAAGTGGGGGGGAAAAATACTACAAAAAATACCATAAAAAATTTTACACAGGACGACCCTTATACAATACTTACTATTTTTTCTATTAGGCAAGGCTTGCCTATCTTCCAGCCTTAAGATAGATTTTTGGGGTGAAATCTCCCTATAGATATGTGGGTTATAACCCTTCCGGGCTATAAGCCAGAAGATAGGCAAGCCCTACCCTAACTATAGTGGCCATTAGGCCCAAAATCACAGAAACACATCCGCCTGTAAAGCCAAAAAATGAACACAGGTAATAACTTAGCAACCGCTTGTGGGTTGCACCTTGTCAGCAGCCGGCGGCGTTGCGCGCCTTTCTCTCCAACTCACTGCGCAGAAGGCGCATGGCAAAAGTGTCAGCGCCACTGGCAAAGCCCTCGCGTGCCCAGCAAGATCCTGCATCAAAGACTCACTTGACCACCATGCTTGACCCTACGACTACCGTTTCAAAGTGGTTACCCACCCGCCCTGGCACCTAGCAATGGCACCCAGCAATGGCACCCTAACCTGGCACCCTGCGACAACCGTTTCAACCCACCCCCACTCCTATTGGAAGTAAGAACCCCTTGAATTCAAAGTGAGGTGGTAGTAGTGGTAGTGGTAGTGGTAGTGGTAGTGGTAGTAGAATTAAGTATTTGGAGTTCGAACTCCGCGAGTTTGAACAGTTCGAGTTCGAGTTCGAGTTCCAGTTCGGGTGGGGTACACTATGATTCAAAGGCAACCTTTCGATCGTCCCCAAGGCGTTTCCAGCATAGGTTGAAAGGACGCATGGGATGGTAGGAAGCCAGTGTCGCATAGGACGCCCAAAATGGCCACATAAGACGCTGTGCAGCCAAGAACTACAAGTGGCAAGTGGCAGAATTCAGCAAAGCCTTCCCTTACCAATTTTTTAATTCGTACATGCGATGTCTTTGGCCATGGAGCTGGGCGGCGCGCACGGGCATCGCCCAAGCGCTCCATGGTGCCAGGCGCACTACTTGCTTCTGGCCATGGAGTGGGGTGGTGTACTGCCCCACTCCATGGTGCCAGAAGCAAGCAAGGCCAGATGATACCTACTGCACCAGCGAATGCCGAGCGAAGTGTGGATTCCAGAGCTGCCAAAGCCATTTTTTTTTCCCACCCACCCACCTGGACCCACCCTGTTCGTATATTGAAAGTTTCCCAACTCAATTTCTGGCCCACCCTGTTCGTATGTCGGAAGTTTCCAACTAAATTTCCTTTGGTTAATAACAAATTGAAACAACATGTTTATTTTCAAAGGCGTATATTGCAAAATGCGTTGTGTTGTGAGTCTTTCGAGATTTTCCGCCGCACCGCCCAGTGAAGCTGTTGGTACAAACCATTTTCCCTTAGAGTCACCGTTTTTTTCAATAGAAGCCATTGTACTTTAAAAGGTTCTGTTCATACATACATATATTCATGAGACTGCATCGGGGAAAAACTATGTATATAAATGCAAATATAATACAGGTATGACAGAGATATAGTCATATATAGAGATATACTGGATATACTTGAACCATTTTTTTGATATTATGTACATATGTTCCCAAACCTCGCAAGCAGCATTACAAAGTTTTCAAGTTTTTTTTTTTACTGGGATCGTGCCGCCATGCGCAAGCCATCGACGCAGTCGCAGGCCAGGCCTGCCGGCCAACGGGGATGATCTTGAGATCTTATGTGGAATTCAAGTTTACTATGATCGCTATGATTTTTCCAACCCTCAAGATTTTAAGCTCGAACTTGTGTTTTGGTTGGTATTAAAAGTTGAAAGTTTGACTTCGACCAAAAAATACAACACATGGCACCACAAACATATATAAGAAAAACTTCAAGAGCTTATATAGCAGCCATGCCATGTCGCAATGCGGCGCAGAAACAAATTCGGAGTGGGCATGCCTCATTCGTGGCCAAACGTTTGCAAAAGCTGCTGAACTCCGAGCCTGAGTTGAACAGAATGCATTCAACAAACCGCATTCTGCCAGCTGGATCTTTGAAACAACGTTCCGTCCGTCGATTGTTTGCAGGTTGGATTAGGAAGTTTTCTGGCAAAGGGCGTGTTTTTACCAGATCACTGGCTCAACAAATTTGCTGGAGGCTCAGAAAATTTTTTTCGATGGAACCTAGCATACCCAGCGGTGAAATTGAAAGAATGCGGGGGATGCTCCAAACGGCTCGAAAAAGGAAGTTGGGCCCGCACAGCGGAAAAAAAAAAGCCATGGCTATTAATCCGGACAATTTGGAGACCCAACCTTTGTATGGTTTGGAGGCGGGTGTCCATGTTTCTGCAGTCTTGTTGTTTGTCACTGCTGTTTCTTTCAAAAGTTGGGATTGTAATGCCTACCCCATTTCATGGCCAGGTGGCTGCTGATATCGGTGCAACCAATCAAGATCAAATAGATCAGTGCCTTGGCAGTTGCAAGAGCTCATTACTTGGAAAGTCTTAGTGGCATGAACTTAAGGTCACTTCTCGCATGTTTTGCTTTGTGGTTTTGTATGCTATGTGTTGACTCCTACCTAAGGACGAGCAGTGCCGCTGCAGCAACTTCAGTTTCTTGATACGATATTGCGACCTTAAAAGTAGCCAATGTTAGTCTTCAGACCTTCAAAGATCTCAGGAAATGATGCCTCCGCCAAAAATCCCAAAGAAGTTGCAGGACCTGTCTCATGCATCTCATACATTCTTTTGTGTACTTCATGTTTTGTTTATAGCTTGCGGTGGCTTTTCCAGGCCTATGTTGCTGACAAGGCAACCTGTGTTGCAGTATCTTGTTTGAAATTCAGTGCCCCGAAAACATCATTATGTACCCCCTTTGAATTCTCTTGCTTCCAAGGGCCATCCTTTGCCAAGGAATGTCCATCTGCGCCCAGCTCATTTGATGATTCTGATGATGAAGAGGAGCTTTTGCGACCAAGTTCTGCCTTAGTTGCTGTGTTTGGACTTGCTGTGCAGGAAGAACAATCGACGGAACCCATTCCAGTTGAAGATGTGGAGGTTCCGTATGAGCCCTTCGATGAGGCATCGATATAATGTATATATCTATATATCGCTGCATGCAGCCTCATTTTTTCAAGTTCAAATAGCGGTATTTGGGCGCAGGCAGAATGGGAGCCCAACATCGTACTCCCAAACATGGACCACCATGATCCTACTTGGTGGATGCGGGATGATCGGGATGATGGTGATTGGTTTCCCGCAGAGAAGGACATATTATTGATTTTTATTGTAAATCCAAGTTCATAAAAAGAAACCTTCAATTGTTTTACCTTGTTTTATGTGATTTATTTGGACCCATTTACTTGTAAGAAAACAAGTCGTTTACACATGTTGCAGGATCTGGATGGCTTCGAGATTGACTTCGACAATTTGGAGTGGCCTACAAGCCCCTTGTCATTTTGTCATGATCGGATTGTTTTTTAGAACTCAGCTCTTTTGTTAGGGAATTAAACCTAAACTGCATGCATGCAGGTGAAGATTTGGGGGATGATTGGTGGGAGTGGGCCATACAAGCTGTGAGTGGCGAACCTTCTTCAGCCTATTGGCCAGGTATCTCAGCTGAATCAAGTTGAGCCCCCTGTACCAACACTGCCTTAAAACCTCGTTGAACTTTCTTGCCAAGGCGCAAATGAAGCGTTTGCTGCACTGCAAGCTTCTTGTGCCTTGGTTTTGCAATCTGCCAGGTATTGCGCACAATTTGAGGTCGCATGTTTTCCTCAAAGTCTTATCTGCTTGATTTGTGAATCTTCAGCTTGTCATCCTAGGCCAGAAGGATGGCGATGCTGTTATCGACCTAGCGGATGATGAATTTGATGATCATCATGATTTGGAAGACAACCCGTATTGGGTTCTCTTCCAGAACCTGAAAAAGCTTAAGCCTGGGCCTGCTTATGAAAAAGAAAGATCACAGGCGATGAGTGAGTTCCTGGCTGGTTGCAAAGCGATTGATCCTGAAGGCCCTGGATGTTTGTTTTGCATGTGCATTGGAGCATTAGTGGAATCCAAACATAATGGTAACTGCCATCACTTGCGCCCTTGAAGGCTTTGATCCAGACCAATCACTGCTGGACTTTCGCAACATATTAGAGGCGGAGATGGCCGCACAAGAAGCACAAGAAGCAAAAGAAAAGGAGGTGGGGTGCAAGTGCGTGTGTTTTATGTTTGCTTGTATGTTTCTGTAACCACTCATGCTGAGCTCAACAACATGTTTTTGACTTCTGCGAACCTTGAAGCTCCTGTGAGGTCCCTATAGCTCCGGTGGACCTTGAAACTAAGGCATGGTTTGCTCAGCGTGCAGTTATTGCCTATGTCAACCATATCTTGTGCCTATATATAGTGTCAGGCAATCGTAAGTGCAAGAACCTTGGACCTTGATGAGACCCATCAGCCTGGCTGGCAAGATCCTCTGCAAGTTCCAGCGGAGGCATGGTTGTTGTGCTGCTGCCGACTTTGTTTCTTTGACTTTAAGTTTGTTTTTTGTTTCTTTGTTATTGGTCGTTTGCTCATGGTTGCGCGGTCTTGGCTGCAAAGAACTAATGCTTCTGTGAAGGTCCCTATGCCGAAAGTACCTGAGAAAGCCGAGGCCTTGCGTACTCAAAAAAAAGGTTTTCTTACTCCTTGTGTATGTTTGGCTTACAGCCCCAACAAGCAGGTACAGCTGGAGGAGCAGATCTTCACGCCTCCAGCAAAAGAAAAAGAAATTCCAGCAGTGACCCCTTTCAGCAAGATTCAGTTGGCAGCCAACAAAAGGCTTCAGGCAGCAGAACAGAATGGCAAGGCGGGTCAAAAGAAGAAAAAGGTAGATGGCAATAAGGGCAAGGGCACTCAAAAGAAGACAAAGGTAGATGGCAAGGGCACTCAAACCAAGAAAAAGGGAAAAGGGAAGGGCACTCAAACCAAGAAAAAGGGAGATGGCAAGGACACTCAAACCAAGAAAAAGGGAAAAGGGAATGACATTCAAACAGAAAGGCAAGGAGACAAGGCAGGAATGTCCATTTGTGTTTGCATGCTTTTGCATATGTTTTGAATTGTCCGCGAAAATTTATGTTGTTGAGCTTTTATCACTTGTTAAACGGTTAAACATTGGCCACTCCTGGGAAGAATACTGGGAAGGCCAAGAAAGCTCATGGTGACACGGACTATGGGGTGGCCAAGAAAGCTTTCAAAGCCAAGAGACTTGACAAGTTCAATAGAAAGTATGTTGTGAAATTGGTGCTTTGTATGTTGCGCGCTAATTTTCAATTTTCAATTCCATATCGTATTTCTTCACCCCTGCAACCAAGGTACGACCAGAAAGTCTACGGCTGGCGAACGCAAATGGAAAAGGATTGGCGGGTCAGCGATGAACGGAGTGAAGTCCTGAAAGGAATGAGTAAGGCTGAGCGCAAGCGCAGGCGGTACTATGATTAGAAATTTGGTGGGCCTCCGAAATTCAAACAAATAGAACTTCCGACTTAAGTGATAGCATTACCATGGTCGATCGCCTGAGCTTAAATCTTCCCAACTTTTTTTGGGGGTTGCAACATGCAACAAAGGTGTGTTGCGAACATGTGTGAGCAAACGTTTCATAGCTTGTGTTTGGCCGTTCAGTGTGAAATTGAAAACCATCATTTTAAGATTGCAAAATCTACCTTGTCTGAATCTGTCTTGAACAGCAAAAAATTACCGTTCGATATGTTATGAGATGACATTACAAAAGATTTGATTCTGGATGTTACATGCTGATTATGCGTGTTCTGGTCAAGGAAGTAATCAGCTTTCAAATCATATCTATACCATTAAATCTTTGTATTTTTTTTTGATGTTTTTCACGGCCTTGCAATCCAAGTTTGTCCTCCTGTGTGAATCCACACATGTTGGGGTTGGGATAGTTCACCCTAGGTGATCGAAGTGGGGATTGATGGATGGCTACGCTTCATGCTTTCAAGTGAGAAAAAAGATGAGCTTGAGGGACTAGCTTGCCGTATAGATTGAATTGAGAATTGCCCCAAATGAGTTTCCTTCCGAATTTATTGGTTTTGATTGTACAGCTGTTTGGCTTAAAATGCCTCCAAAAGCAGCTGCAGAAGAAGTGAAAGCAAAGCCTAATTTCCTTCTCCCCACTGCGAAATACAAAATAGGGGAGAAAGGTAAGGGCAAGGGTAAGGGTGCTCTCCCCATTGCGCCGGGGCCTCCTCCATCCAACCCCATTCGTGCTGCTGCCAAGGTTCTGCCCCGCTACGATCGGGAAAGGTCTGTAGTGAGGGTGCTGACGAAGTATTCGCCTAAACTCGGGGTTTGCAGAAAATACCCGCCGACCCAAAGATTACTTCCGAGTGAAGTGCCCCCACAAGCTAAAGGGGTTGATTCTGAAGGTAATTGGATTGTGAGGTACCCCAAATCACAGCAGCAGCAGCAACAGGAATTGGAATAGATATGATTGAATTTGCTTTCTATAGGTTTTTTCAATGACAACGCAAGTCAATTTCGCAAGTTGATCATGAACGACTACGGTACATCGGAAGCTTATACATGAAAACATTTCTTCAACTCATTTTCCCTTTTAAATTTGCTTCATATAAACTTGTGATTCCCGTTCCGGCGCCTGAGCCATGAAGTATTCCATCCTGGCTGCAATTCTGGGCATTCTGCTCCACAGCTCCTTGGTGAAATTGCATTTTGTTTTTTGGTGCTGGCTAGCTTGTCTGAAACTTGGTAAGGTTTTGGGGAGGTCCCTGAGAAGGACCAGCTGGATTTCTTGGAGATATGCGCAGGGTCGCATTCTTTATCCTCTGCAGCGGCTGAGTATGGGCTTCGCTCGATTCCACTTGACGCTTCTTAGCTGTACCTGTGGACCTATAGGCTAGACTAAAGTGGTTTTATGTTGTGGGATGTGACACGTTCCTTGATTGGACAAATGCCCATTCTGTTTTCATTGTTTTGCACAATGAGGCGAGCTACTCCCGGCATCATGACTTGTTGACTGCCATTGGTATGCTGCTGGCACTTCAATGTGCTAGAAGAGTTGTGTCATACACAGGACTGGTGAAGGTAGTACTGTACTAGCTGTCTTGTTTGATCTTGTTTGGGCGCTTAGTGTTCGATTTTTGATTTGCTGACTTGAGATGTCTGAAATAATCTTGTCAGGACATGTTTGGCTGGGGGCGCCGCGCAGCTCCTGGATATGGCTTAGCAGGGGCTCGACAAAGCGATCACGTCTACGTGTCCGTGGAAAAAACCGGCTCAAGACAGTGCGTTTGGCAAACAGGCTCGTAAGGCGGCTTTGTTATGTGCATCTTGATTGCATTATAATCTCGCCTCTTTTTAATTCCATGAAATCAAAACATTGCATTGCACACTGTTTCCACTGCTATTAAAATGTTCACCTTTAGATGCATGCCTGAGACTCGAATACTGCTTCACAAAGAAAGTGCCGTGGACCTTGGAGCAACCAGCGAATTCCATCTTGCCTATGTACCGACCACTGCAGGACATGCTGTTTTGTGCGTGTGTGACTGTTGTTCGCAAAAAGAAGGCCCTATGGAGACAGATATACAGTAGTATATTGAAATAAAATATATACCTTTATTTTAAATTGTATATATGATGTCTTTGATACATATGAATATTATGTCAGAAAAATGGTTTACTATATTATATATACATCATTTTTCAATCAATATAAATATATATATATATATGTTTTTACATTTGTATCTATAGGCTATTTAGAGTCATGATCATATAGACTGTTTTTCCAGTTCAAGTTGCTCTGAACTGAATGTCACAGGATGTGATTAGAAGGCACAAAGCAAAATTTGTGCACCTGCCAATGGGGGCTCTTGGTGGGCCAACCGAGCTTCTTGTCAGCATGATCATTGTGACTGCCTATCGTGTGAGGTCCATATATTGCTTTAGATGGCTTTTGCTCAAACATCTTGACTCTTCAGGAAGAGAACAATGCTTGTGACGACGGCGCCGTGGCTTTACGAACTGGATGGTGCGTTTACAATCACGGCTGGACAAAGGTCTGGCTGCTAAGTATATTGAACTGGCAAATTCTGCAATCCCCTGATCGATGTCTTTTGGTTTCCTATGTTCCTGGCCAGGGAGATGTTGGCCAAGATTGCCAAATCCAAAAGCATTAAAATGGTGAAGCGGTATCGTGACAAACAAGGACGATCCCGTGTTGTTTCGTGTCAGCAAGTGAAATGTGTCAATTACTCTTGCAAACACCTGTATACCTTCTACTTTGTTCATGTATATAGTCTACCTTGCTCAGCTAGGTTGGCAACAAAGAAAGCCTCCGGAGCTCGCAAATATACCCGTGGGGGTTTAGCTTGAAAGAAACTTGGCCATTTATATTTGTGTGAATTTATCTTCAACTTCCGTGTCAGCTTCTGTTTGATTTGATCAGCCATGTTAGCTCCATTCAGGTAAGTGGCTTGCACCGTCAGTTCCAAAAATCCAGCGCCCGCCGATGTGCCAAGCCACAAGTGCTGCCTGATGCAAATCTGGCATTCAAAGACCAAAGCCCGCTCTCCTCGGATTCTGAGATGGGTGATCTGGTCAGCTCTGCACACTAAAGGTGTTGATATTTACCAAACTGATCATGAACCAACTATATATATATATATATATGTAGGTTATTTGTCTTTTGCTTCCGGCCAGTCCAGCTACATATAATCTACATATAGTTTACGATGCGCATGAAATGTGATGTTTTGAAGTGCAGAACTTATTGGAAGCAACATGCCTGTGAGATCACATGATCGCCTGGATCAACGTATGATGGCAAAAAATGTTGCAAAACATGCGCCTTAATGCCGAAGTGCAATTTCAAGAGAAGAATGGAGACCACTTGCACCCTGTGCAGGTCATGGATGGCTGATTTTTGTGGTCTCCTGGCCGTCGATGCAAGAAGCAAAGAGGCAGATCTTTAGGGGTGAGGTATATAGCTGGCTTGTAGATTGTTCTAAACATCACTATATATCTAAACATTGGCCCCCAGGATGAAAATTGACATTATACCGGGAAGTGGTTCAAAGTGACACCAAATGACACGAAACGACACGGACAGTAATGCCAGAAAAAGGTTTAAAATGACACTAAATGACACCAAATGACACTAAATGGTACAAAATAACGCCTAACTTGAGCTCAAAATGACACTGAGTGACACATTTTCACTTTTTGAAAAAATGAAACACCCGTGTCATACCGTGTCAGTCCGTGTCAGGGGAAGGATAGACCATGTCTGGAGCGTGTCATCCCGTGTCACGGGGGCGATCCCAGATTTGAACTTGCCCGATCCCCAACATGTAGCCATTTTTGGCTTATCTCAGTGGCTCTGTCTTGCTTTGTCCGTATCTGGAAGGATGGATCTTTACCTGCATTAGCATGATATCCTGGTAAAAAATGTGGTACTTGTGGGTTTTTATATCTACTTTGTTTTCACTACTTTGTCTCACCCTAAGGAACCTGGAGCGCAGGAGAAAGAAGCTTTGCAGGCGAAAGCAAGGGCAAAAGGAAAAGCTTTGGCACTAGCATGGCTGCAGGCAAAAGGCAATGGGAAGATGGCGGCCTTTAAAGGGAAAGGTGGCCGGAAGCAAACGCCTGAAGGAAAGAGATCTAATGAACCTGAAAAGACGAACGATGAGGATGAGAAGGAGAAGACCGAGAAGGCAAATGCAAATGATGAGAAGGATGAAAAGCCGAATGGACCTGCAAACGGTGACTCGAAGAAGAAGAGACGCAAGGAGGACGAGCAGGAGGAGGAAGACACAAAGAATACTGATGCCGCGAAGAAAGGCGATGGTGAAGTACCAGTGAAGAAGACAAAGAAAGGTCATGCAGGTGAGCAGGAGGATGGCAAAAAGAAGAAGACTGATGCTGCAAAGAACGGAGATAGCGAAGTACCAGTGAAGAAGACAAAGAAAGGTCAGCAGGCAGATGCAGAGGAGGAAGATGATGAAAAGAATAAGAAGAATGAGCAGAAGCAGAAGAAGAAACACAAAGATGCAGAGGAGAAGGAGTTGGAAGAACCAGAAGATGAAGTGGCACCTACCGAGGATGAAGAAGACGAAGAAGAAGAAGATGGTGAAGAACAGGAACCTCCAAAGCCCCATAAGAAGATGGTTGGGCAAGTTGGTTTCCCCATGGTGAGACTAAGGACGAAGACATCCAATGACTCGCTAGTGACTCCAACACGCCCCACACAAAAGCCTGGATCTCCTTCGAGTCTTTGCTGAATTTAGGCTAATTAAAAAATGTTTCCTTTCAAACATGGTCCAAAACTACACCTTGAATACCGAAAAACTTAGGATGCCGACACCATCGACGACATCTGCGACAAAATCGGAAGCCCTGTTGAGATCGTCTTCAACCTGCACCGCTACTTGGTTGCTTATTGTTTTTTTCAGTTTTTACTCACAACATGCCCTGCGTGCCTCCAGGATGGATCTGGCCCGACCGTGGAGGTGGGATAGATATAGCATTTGCTCGATCTCGATCCAGTATGATAGTCTCCTTAGATTCCGAATCACTGTCGCAGGTGTCTCCACTTGCTTCTTTGAGTGGTGATGGCAGGTCTGTGCAAGTATCTTGGCTTTTATCAATTCACTGCCAATGCACTATGTGTGGCTGTTTACATCAACTTGTATAACATGATCATAATTTAGACAAAACGGTTTTGATCCAAACCAATTTTTCAACGAGGTCTTATAAACAGATTCTTTGCTTACTTAGGCTGGAAGCTTGAACCCTGATGCTAAAAGGAAAATTCAGGAACAGAGTGTGAAGGACATGCCAATCCAGGAAAGAAGGAAACACTACAACGCCCTTGCCAGAAGGATGAATCGTCCCCAGGGACTCAAAGCGGGACTCCTTGAAAAGCACAAAGCTTGTGAGGGAAACTCCAAACAACGCTTTGAGATGATGAAAGCATTCTTGATCGACCCGGATATGATTCTTGTTTGCAGTTTGCGCCCTTTTGTGAGTGCATTTCCCTGGCAATCATGTTCCCCACTACCTTGACCTATCCCAGGAAGGACCTCGAGGTTGAGGCAAGCTACGTTCAGTGCTGCCCTCAGCTTCAGCTTTTCCACTGCATGTTGTGACTGCCTGAGTTTGTGTTGAGCCAGGGAAGCCAAAGCCGAAAAGGATCAAGTATATGAGGAACTACCTCTTTTTGAGATCGAGGACAAGTGGGGTAAGTCGGATGCCGGCAAGATACTCGTCTAACTTGACATTTTGGCTGCTGATTCTTATGAAAACTGAAGCAGTCGTTCATTTCAGTTGTAACTTCTTATACTTCTTCTTATATATGTGCCATATCCTTTGTCATGCTAGCTAAGGGCATTCATCAAGCGGCTCCTTGAAAGCTTGCAGCTTAGTTGCTGATGAACTGGGCTTTGCACAGCGCTTGAAATGTACAGTTCCACGAATAAAAGCGAGGTCAAAAGGGTATTCCACACCCGGAAGTTCCTTGGTTGCAACGATTGCTGTACATTGCTACTTCTAGTCTCTTCGGCATGTTTGTGAATTGCCAATGCAAGGTCAACACACTTTTACTTTAAGTTTTACTTTGCATTTTTTGTTTGCCCTCACTCCCACTAAGTTTCCTGATGATGAACGCTTCAAAATCTACAAAGTGTACCGCAAGATGAAGCACACCAGCCTCTTGGTCTTTCAATAAACAACGTATATGTGTGCCTTGTTGAAGTCTGAGTTTTAAATCTTCACTGCATGCATCCTTGAGACATAAGGTGGCCACTCTACAAAGGCTCAAATCAAAGTCACTGGAAGAGCTTCTGTTGAAAGCGCTACTGCAAAACAGGCGATTGGTGAAATGCTGGACCCTGCAATTGCAGAGTTGAAAGACAGGGATGTTGCAGGTGAAACAGGAAAAGGAAAAAACCGAAGAAGAAATGGAGAGAACAACAAAGAGAATAATGGAGAGAAAGAAACGAAAGAGGTGTCGCCAGAAGATTTGGCAGCAAAAGAAGTGGCCAAAGACATCAAAATGTGACTCATCTCCATTAGTTCAACTGTAGATGGTCTTGATTCTTTTGTCAACCCATGATCTAAATGCATGTATTTCTTTTCAACTTTAGATGTTTTCGATTCTTTTCTCAACCCATGATCGATCTGCATGCATGTAATTCTACTCAGGCTACGTGAGAAAGCGTGCAAATGCGGCCAACTGGCAATGGAGCTGACGCATCTCAACATTCCTCACCAGGAGGCTGCGGCTTCATTGTTCTGTACGTTTTCTGTTGTTTTCCGTTTCAGATTTTAAGATTGCAAGGCCATGTCGGACAATCTTGCCAAAAGATGCAAAGACCTACGAAGCATTGCTGAAGAGACCCTTTGTTGCAAGAATGGTTCAAATGTATGCCACCGTATGTATACTCAAGTTGTTTATTCCTGAATTCTTGTGCTTTAGGATGGAAAAAGGTGTCTTTGAGCGCCACCGCGCTACAAACATCTTGGACATCAAGATGCGGCGGAAAGATACACTTGAGGCTTCCTATATCTTCACTTAGCATTTTTAGTTTGCAGGAAAATGTTTCAGTTTATACTTTGTTTCTACATGCATCCAAGTTGCCAGTCGAGTGGATCAATATCAAACACAATCCTCTTCTGCGCCTTAGTTGCAGGGATCCCTGGAAGATCTTGAAAATGCTGCAACAAGCATCAAGAGCTGGAAGTCCCGTTGGAAGCTCAAAACATTGCTTTCCTACAAAAATGCGGCGCTTAAATGCATGACAATTCACAGGTAAATGCTGTTTTTCATGGTCCTAGGCCAAAAGCGCATACAAAAAGCTGCTGAGAAAAAAGAGGAGAAAGAGAGAAAGAAGAAGGGTGAGTTGACCAGGTCGGCTCAAGTGAAGGCGGAAGAGCCTGAGGAAGAAGAGTGGGATGAGGATAACGATGAACATGAAAATATAGATGGTGAAATGTGGGATGAATGTGATGATGAAGGAGAAGACGTATGGTAGTTGTAGGTTTAAATGTGTAAAAACAATCTGAAGATTGTTCGGGTTTCGCGAAGCGCAAGCCAGAGCATGTGACAACAAACCAACGGCCAATCTTGATGATTTGCTCTATAGATGTGACTTTTCGTGCCTAATGGTAGATTCATATACCAAAAACATGCTGACACATATTCCGTCTAAAACATGTAAGTAAAACTCTAAACAATCAAAATGGTTATGGATGTTGCTCATATGTTTAGCCTGGCCTGCTGGGGTTTTTATCAATCAGTCTTAGCTATTCGATGCGATTGTGAGCCTGTCTACTTCAGACGGGAAAGAGTATGATGTGCGCTGCGAGCGACAAAAGGAAAAAGGATGGTTTTGCAACTGCCAACTGCGCGTGATATTTGTTGTGTTTTGGAACCTTCCATGGACAGTTTCACAGCTGTATTTCTCACAACAACTGCCATCAACATAGCTTTGCAACTTGAATTCAGGCGGCGTTTAAATGCCCATCGAGATATCGTGACTGAATTGGTGCAAGAGCTCTTGCAAAAGTTGTCCAATGGTTCAGCCCCTTGTTTGCAAGATGAATGTCAAGCCGAAACCACTCCCCCCCTTTCGCCGCTTCCAGCTCTCTTCAGGCAAGAGTCCCTGCAATCCAATCTTTGGTGGCAAAGATCTGCAGGTTGGATCATGACCTGGTTCCGTTTCTTGGCTCAAACATTCAATGTCATGAAAGTGAATCAAATGTACAGGTGCTGGTGCATGCATGTTGATTTGTGCTGTTTCCTCTAGTTTTCTTTATGCAGCACCCCAAAAACCAAGGAAACCCATTTTGGATTTGCACAACCGTTTTCAATGTGGAGGTGGCTGGGGACTGGAGCGGGCTTTCCACGCTTGGATTGAAAAACAACCTTGGCGGCATCTCATGCCACTTGAATTCTTTCAGTTTCTTGGAGGTAAACCAGGAATTGCTTGTCGCTAATTTGGTTTCATCTCAATCAACTCAACTGACATGTTCAAGACAAACTACAGTTGCAAACATAGCGCTCTAGGTTTGAGGTGCCTCCATCCCAGGCAACTTGTCTATATATCAGAGCGGTTACAGTTTAGGTTTGTCACATGCTTGTCTTTGTTCATGCAACCTCATTAAGTCGTGCCGAGGCACGAGAAAGACTGCCAACACACCTTGGAGGCAAACGGATGGTGAAGCAGTATGTCATGTTACCTCATGATATCGTGGCATCGATGTATGACTATCATGATGGCCAACAGTTCTTCCAAACATTTGTGGGCGTTCCAGGGGATACTCAGTGCAACATTTATTTTTTCCCGTTTTTTCCTCTTGTAAAAGTTTACCTAGCTTTTGCCACAAACATCTTTGCATCTAAGGATTTGGAAAAGTATTGGAGGGACAACCCAGATCTAGCTGCTACTTGTCCTGATCTTGATTTAGCAAAAGCATGCCCTTACAGAATATACGGGGATGGTGCCGACAGCCATCGCAATCAGAACTTCGAAGCTATGACAATGCTTCCGTTGATGTGTGGGTCGCATTCCACTATGGACTCGCGGTTGTTGCTTAGTGTGAGAAACGCTGGTGCGACTGCAAGCGGTGCCCGGGTGTTGATAAACGAAGTTATCGCATGGAGCTTGATGGCCTTGAGAATCTGATCACATTTATTCACAAACCAAAAATATTTTATTTAATTTGGGGCCCCAAGACTTGTTGACGGTTACTTTTTGCAGTTTCCAATCTACTATACATCTATAACCATTACATGTTCAGAATGAACTAAGGAAATGGCACATATCCTGCTAGCGACCCTTGGGGAAAAGTTTTTGGTGCAAACTACCACCCGCTGCGAGCTTCAAAGAGTGGGTCATTGCTGGCAGGCGGCTGGAAATTTGCGCTAGATGGATTTCAGGGAGATGCTGACTTCATAGCCCATATTTTCAGTTTGAACAGCTCCCAGTTTGCAGTATATCGTTTTGGTTTTGACACTAAATTTGAAACAGCCTTCATCATACATTCTTTGGCATATACCTGTGTACTAAGGAAGTTATCGCCACCACAAGTGCTGCTACCTTTGCAGGGCCATTGCCCAGCCTGAGGAAGGGGATGCTTCTAACAATCACCCAGACCTTTATACACATTGGGGCCGAGGTGCTGCATACAGGCAGGAGCCACCCGGCAGAATCCACCATGGCGCATTGCAGCTCGCATCGGCACATGCATGGCTGTCAATATGCAAATCTGTTGTTTCGAACTGTTTTGACTTCTAAGGCTGTTCACAGTGAGAGACTTCATCGAGCACAATGGTGAATCTCCCTTTACAAAAGTTCCATCGTTCAACCATTGGAGATTCTGGGCAGGGTTAAGTGTCAAGTTTGCCTGCCAGCTACTTTTTCTTTGAATGATGCATTTCGAATTTCAACTAAGGAATTGCTCCAGACCAGCTACATATCCTTGATCTGGCAATCTTCTGTGATATGTATGCAAGTTCACTATTGGTTTTCACGGATGGAGTATCTTGGAAAAAATCAAAATTATGTTGTATCAGTTTGAGTTTGAATCCTGCAATTTCCACTCTTTGTGGGTTTTATCTTTCTTAGTTTGCATGATTGCATTCTCTTAGGCAAACATTTTTTCTGGAAGTGGCCGTGATGACCGGCTGGAAAAAATCTATCACCAATATGCGGCGTGGTGCAGAAGGAATAGTGCCTAGTCATTGAATTAGGTTTTGATTGACACGTTTTACTGGTGAATTGTGCAAGTATGACATCCTAAATGATGATTGAAAAATCTAAGGAATTCCTCATGCTTGCCGTGCCCGCCAAATTCTGTTTTTGCAAAAAACGTTGCAGCCCAAAAACAGCGCCTATCCCAGTATAGGACAAAAGAAGTTGAGTGGGGCAGCGTCCCGGCTGATGATTTTTTTCTTTGGCGAGCTCTCGGTACAAATCTGCCAAGAACATGACTGTGATACTT
>OMLO01000899.1_pt1 | contig 21444 bp, 8 predicted proteins | sample 1674811 | NCBI WGS metagenome assembly OMLO01 (sample SAMN06265003, study PRJEB25207) | coral metagenome | isolation source: Coral host | place: Mexico:La Bocana,Puerto Morelos, Mexico | collected 2008-11-13 | reverse complement strand
ACGTGTTGTACGAGAACGGAACTGAAGGCTATTTCAGTTTTTGCCGTCAATCATAAGTCAATACAATAACAAGCTCTGATATGTCATGCGTTGAAATGGCATTTGTGCATGAACTTTCCCAGGGCTTGAAATTAAAAAAAAAAAAATTGGTCGCTAATTTGCGACTAGTTCAAAAAAATTATTTGCGACTAGTTCAAAAAATTTAGTCGCAAAAAAATAAAATAAAACTACTCAAAAAATATTAATAAAAGAAATACGCGAGTGAAATAAATAACAATTATTTTTATTAACATAACTGGAATTGTACCTTTACACTAATTTCAGAGATATGCAAATTAGTGGCGAATGTTTCGACCAAAACACTGTGACGCTTTGAGCCTTCACACGAGTTTAATCTGATCACCGAAGTCATGATTTTTCCTCTCTGTTGTATCTACTATACATGTAGTTGTTTTTGTGAGCATTCCTCGCCGTTCAATCCTTCTTAGTTGATGCACGAGTGATCTTTGGATATCAGTTTGTTCCTTCTCTCCTTAAAGTCATGCGCTTGGTCACGTTCAGGACGAACCAGTTTCTGAAACTTGTTTAACTGGTTATACATTCTGAAAAGAGCGTGGGGTGTCCATAATGGCATGAACAGATGTTACTGCTTTGAAAGTTTGACTCGCTGATAAGCAAAACGCTATTTTAGATTAACGCAATGTAGCTGTTTGCAGCACCAGTCTGTATTGGTATCGGCGGAAACGTGGATAATTCGTGATTTTTGTTTGTGAGCGATTTGGTATCGATTTCATCGTATCTTCGACCGCAGTAACCTTGTAGCAAGGCACCTAGGACTATATGGTAACCAGACAAAAGGGATGAAAGTGCCTCTCGGTTACATAATACCAAGATAAATTTTCTATTAAAACTTTTATGACAAGGAAATGAAATTCTATCTCCGGCCCCGGCAGAATGAAAAACCATAAACCACTCTGTCGCTGGGAAACATATACAGGCATTTGTTTAAATCCTGCCGCTTGTAAAATTAAGTCAAAATGACCTGTCGTCTTTCCAAGAAAACAAAACTCTTTCTTTATGAGAGTTTTCGTATCCCCTGTGGAGATGAAATATGTTTATGACTGACTAGCAGCCGAACATATCCAGTAACACGAAAACCTGCATCAGATGAAATAGTAAAATATATTGACTACATGATCGTCTGTTTCTTTTCATTTTCCCATCAAGGTGGTCGCTGGATTGTAGACCCCATGCAAGATCTATTGTTATGTTGCATTGTTTGTTGCTGTTGTGGTTGTTGTTTTTTGGTGCTCATGACACCTGTTAAACCAGTGCCAAAAACTCTTCTTGTCCATCTATCGTTTGTACGCAGGGGAACGAAACTCGAACGCAAGAATTTTTTTTCTTCTCTTTTTAGGATTTTTTTGAACAGTAAAAACACCGTTGTCTCTCTGTAGTGATTCAGATCTCGAACAGCGTCATTCTGTCAATAGAATTCAGTGGACCAAAACAGAAGCACACACTCTTTAAAAACAAATCACAAGCTCCTTTAAGAACACAGGCGAACCTCTCCACGGTGGTGGCTGGAAGTGGCTGTTGTGGAGAGGTGGCCGTTATGGGGAGGTAATTTACGCCTGTTTTTTTCAGGGGTTGAAATATTTATGTTTTTAAACAATGATTATTGTATCATACATATATATGACATAATCAAAATGTATCAATTATGAAACAGAGACCATCGACGCACAGTTGGCGGTTGTAGAGACGTGACCGCATGTGAAGGTCGGAGTCGAGAAAGTCGAGTTTTAGATGTTCGATATATCGAATGTCCACCGTCCTTTTTCAGTTGCATTTTTGCGTAGAGAAATCGAAATGTTTAAAATTGAAATGCTTGGCACTCAGCATGTCGCACCGTTTGTGTTATTACTTCAAAACTATTTCTATGTGGTTGCGTGTTTTCGTGACCTTGTTCAGGTTCCCCCTGGACAGTCGTGCAGAACGCTCTATACAGCTATCCAGGTGACCTGTCTCATGGTCTGTCAATCCTCGAGGGACTGCGTGGGGCGAGATGAGACAGGGTGGTTTTGTAATCTCGAATGTTTATTTGTGAAGAATATGGAGAAAGAACACTATGAGGAAAGCAATGAGATGCAACCTAAACTTATTGCCCGGTAGATAACAGCAATATATGAAATACGGCGGGGCACCCACGAAGACATGACAGATGTCAGTGCCTTTCATTGAGCGAGGACACCAAAGAAAACCGCTAATGGTGTTCGGTCCGTGTTTGCCAGACGTCGACAAATTGTTATCCAAAGGCAATAACGGCTGTATCAAAATTTAGGTTCTCTTCTTTCCCAGTATAATTATAAATGAAAGGTCTAACTCAGAAGCCCATCAAGTTTGGTCGTTCAATTAATCGATCAGAGCTTAAATCAATGACAGAAGCGACATTAAATAGAATACACAGACACGTTGTCGATTGACAAAGCTCTCGACTTATCCATGAACCTACGGGTTGGCCCCATATCATATAGGACATATTTCATATTCCATAGATGAGAGTGAAATGACAAATATTCGTAAAATATACTTTCCGAAACGAGCGTAATATTTACAAAAACCTCGACAAAGCGAGAAAATCATCGGCTGGTCAGACCAAGTGACACAAGTCGCCGCTGGCTTAGTAATAACAACCAAAGACTTTCTTGCCGTTTCGCTTTTGATTTCATCCTTTTTTAAAACCGGCCACAGTGATCCATGTCTTCCAAATGATTTGTTCTCAGTCTTGCCGTAACATGAATAAATAGATAAACAGACTAAAGACAAGATACACTCTCCTACCTCCAGCGTTATAGATTAATAATCACTGCATAGTCGTTATAACAGGTTGCTTTCTTCAAGGCGGCTCGGGGCACGCTGTAGAGCATTACAATTCTCCAAAGGTTACGACGACCTCGTGTTGTGGTGTGACTAAGAGTTTATTTGAATTGCAAAATCACTCTGCCATTGTACTGATGTTATTTGCCTTTCATACCTTGCCGCCAATTTCAAGTATTCTGTGTCGGTTAAAAGACGTGAAACCGTTTCGAGGTATTCAGCCAACGTCTGTGAGTATTCTGCTAAATTATTCTGCGAATTAAGCTGTTCTTCCGGTCAAGAGAAATGAAGAAAAATAACATAACCTGTGTTTTCACAGACCACGCGCTCTTTGGACACAATACCATTAGCAACATTCCTTTCACGCCTACGTAATCAAGTCAAACAAGATTCTTTCTTAATTAAACCGGCTTGACTTGTTTCAGAAACAATATTTGATCTCCAAAGCCAATTAAACATATCAGCTTGCAATATGGAGTTTCGCGTCCCTTCCATATGCCAAAACGTTAAAATCGGTCAAACATTTTCACAATTTGACATTGTAAAAGGAGGAAAAATATCCACTTAAGATTTTAATATGCGATGCTTTGAATTGGGTAGCTTTTGGCATTAATCGAAATGTTGGGATACTTCTAGGCATAACTATAGCCAGAAATCAAATAATAAAAAAAAAAACCCGACGTGAATTTATAATATATAATATTGCAAACTCGGTAACTGACAATAGGGACTTCTACAAACAATGAGCTGCGACGCTGAAGAACATCTGCTGGACCTCTCTTTTCAGGAACAGAGAAGTCACCAGTACATAATCGCATATCTGCAAAAAATGATTTTTTTTTCTTGAACTGACCGATCGATAAGCAGATGGACTCGAGTAAGGACGCTTTTGAAATATATGGTTTAAATTTGAACATAGTTTATACCTGTGCTAATAATAAAAAAATAATAACAGAAATTGACAGGCGCTGTAATTGTCTACCGGACCTCGTGGAATATTAAACACTTTGTATTTAGCTTCTTTGACCCCCTACAGGCGCTCAAAAGACAAAGACAATGATACACCAGAGGATTAAATGACAAAGGCACAGGAAAATGTTGTTAAAAATATCTTAACCACACTTAGCGTAAGATATAAGCTCTCGGTCTCAAAGTACAGCGTTAAGTTTGCAAGGAACATGAAAAATCACATAAAACAGAGCACATGTTAGTCGTAAATGATTCGTTCTGCTGATCAGTGATAAGTGATTTTTAAGCTCTACTTTCTGAGTCGCATTCTAGTAGAGGTTTCGTCGGCGCCTGATCGAGTTTAGAGAACTGCTTGGTCACGCAATGAAAAGATGGTTTTGCAAGGCCCGTACTTCGCTAAATGATACCAGTTAATATATAGCTCATTGGGCCGATTATATATATGTATATTTCGAACTCCAAATGGAGACTGTTCGAAGTGTACACTTAAATTTGAACTTTTCGTCACATTTCAGTCTGGTACTGATTACCTTTCTTTCTGGAGTACTCCCTTCTGGCCTTTGGCCGATGAAAATTACATTCCATAATGTTAATGACTTACCAAATATCGCTAATTACAATTGTCATCAACCCGAACAGGTCAACTGAACTTAGCTCTAGAAAATTGTCATCGACGTGGAGAGTGACGTATGGTTTGGAATTGCCCCTGGCTTGAATCTGCTGTTTTCAAGCTACACTGGTGTGTTTGTCAGGATTCAGATAAACAGGGCGAAGAACCTTCTGTGTTTCGAGAAAACAATGCTTCACTGATGTTACATAAATTTGTGGGAAGAAAAAGTATCAAGTTGTCAACGTTGGCGTGAAAAGTGAAATTGTCGCGTTTGCTATTTCATTATATTATTAGAAAATCAATACAAGACACCACAATAAATATGAATTTATGATTGATCATGGCAGTTATACGCACAAAGTAATTAATCAGTTGTGAAATTAAAGCCCCTAACAAAATTCAGGCTTTAACGGGATATCCCCATGGTTTTCAGGCTTAAATTTCACAACTGTTTAGTTGTGTGTATAACTGCCATGATCAATCATAAATTCATATCTTTCTCCGCAGCTCAGATATATGATCTTTCATGTATTCATTTGCATCCTTCACCTTCTACGGGTATATCACGAACTCACAAAGTGATCAGCTCCCAGATGGCTCGATAGCTTGGTTGGTAGCCGGCACTGGCCCAGGGTCGCAGAGGTCATGGGTTCGCATGCCGAATTAAGGCCTGAGTTTCTTTCAGGCTTTAATTTCGCAACTGCTTAAGGTGTGTGTATAACTGCCATGATCAATCATAAATTCATAATCTTTCTCTGCTGTTCAAATATATGATCTTTCATATGTATTCACTTGCACACCACAATAAAATTCGGAAGCTGTATTGACAAATGGTAATTGCAAGTTGTTTTTCCCACTGTGAATGAATATAGATCGGTATACACAAAAAGTACACTGCTAAGATTAATTCTTATCAAGGTTTCTTCCCGTTCATATTTTGCGAGGGAAAAATTCCTAACTGACTATCAAGGTCAACACAGACCGGGAATGTACGACAGGGATGACTAGTGTTGTCAGTTATTAGTGTCAGAGCTTTTCGAAGGGGGCCTGGATGTCATTAAAACATGGACTTAGGGTCGGATTTGGAGCCTCTTTTTTTTGTAAATGTTTCCTTTCTTTAATTTTCTTTTTTATATGTTTTTTTGTTTTTTTTTACTTACCTCAAATTCCCATTTCCTGCGGTTTGTAGTTAGCAGTGCGTCATTACAATATTTCCTTGAAAGAGTAAAAGGTTGTCAATTCACTGAATCAATGTCCGCAACAATAGGGCTTCATCAGGTGTTGTCACCGATGACTTGTAGTGAGCTTTCGAGACTTAACTCCTCCTTATCCTTAATCCAAAATCTTTATTTTAAAATCCTTATTTGACCATGTTGACTCTCTTAATTCTCGACTGACTAGTCGCCACCGAACTAGAAGAGAAATTTGTGCAGCTTGCGGCAATGTACCTAGAAAAATGAGCTTCACTACATTTCGTTTCTTCTATCTGCGAAAATATAGCAAAAATACACTGCTGATGCAAATCGTGAGCTATTTCCCAGTGGAAGAATTCACATGATCGTTCTTTATCCGTAGGGTTAATCCACGCATGCCTTATTTAAATGTCCCACGCCCTCCAGCCCTTTGCGAGCAAACGTCCCTCTTGATGGTGGGGACCTACAACCGGTCAAATGCCCTTTAAATGAACGGGGGGGATGAGCGGGCTTGGAATTGGCACTTTTATCAAGAGAGGGAGTGTAACAATTCCCTAATAAATATTCTAATAAAGCTTAGACTGATTCGGCGTGAACGAAATTTCAGGTAAACAGTTCCCATGGTGATCCCCCAGGAGAGGGTGTGCGCTGCCCCAAAGTTTATTTAGCCGTTTTGATCGCACACCCCTTTCCAATTTTTGTGGGAGTAACCCAGGGCTGGGGGGAGGGGGGGGGGAGGCTGCTTTATGCAGTACGTGATTCCAATCACAGCTCAGATCCATATGAAATCGGGAGCGCAATTCAGTAGCTTTCAGTCACGTTAGCAGCTCCATACAAATCGACGGCTGATATCACTTACACTAATGCTCGAGGATGACACCTCTCATTGCAAGCCTCATTAATAATTTTAAGTAAAGAACAAAAGCTGACATGAAGACAAACGGATATGCCTTGAGTACACGTTTTAATGCTCTGAAGACTTACGAGTGGCAATTATCACGTTACATAAAACCTGAGTGAAAACTCTTTTGCCTATTTTCGTAAAGCGAACAAATATTACATGCACCTGCTGATAATTTTGTACACGGTAACTGTAGATCTCCTCACAAAGATTTCGTTAAGGCCTACAACTGCAGGTAAAGCGTAAGACAGTGAGGTTAATATTTGCTGTTTGCTTTTTTGATTTGACAGAGGTATGGCGCTAATGGTTTGCACTATTAATGACAGGCTTTATTATATGCGCTACTTCTGATATCTTGTGCCATTCGAGAAGTAGGCGATTATGTGCTGACTTCACGGTTGCAGTTTGACAAGGAAAGGAAATCATTAAGTACCACTGTAAACTAAGAGTTTGCGAAGCATCGACTTTTAAGGATACTAGCCGATAAGTGACCAAGAAGACAACTGTAATTTATTTTGCAAATAGAACTAAATTGTACCCTGAATTGTTGCACTCGTTATAGGAAGATTCTTTACTTATCATCATCTCAAGTTGGTTATTTTGAATAACACGAGTTAAATTAAGGAAGGGTTAGGGTCCATTTAATTATCGTGCGTTAGTATGGAAACCGAAAAAGCTCCTGAAACGTCCATCTCGTTAAACCTGTCTTCGTCTTTTTTTATCCACGTTCGCTCATCGCCCACTCATTTTGCCGGTACACAAGTAAACACGACATTCGACAAACTGAGCCACTAACGTCTAAAAGTGGTAAGTGAAAGATCTACCTTTTGCCATTTTCTTGTAAAGAGAGCATAATTTCCTGCCAAAGTGGCCAGCTGAATATTTGAGAGCTTCACTGTTTACTTACCAACTTAAATTAAATTGACTTTGCATTGGGTTGCTCGAAATAAACAGCAGTTACTCGGCAGTCGAGACCTGACAAATTTAAATGCAATCGGTGTTCAAATTGTTTAAACTAAATGACATAACAATGAGAATATCACAAGCCAAGCCAAGCTGACTAAGCTGGTCAAAATGGCTACAGGCATCCTTGTTTGATTTTCATTCGCTTTGCACTCTCTTAGTAAAAGCGGCTTTAATAACCTTAGTGATAAACTGTTCAAAAATATTCCAGCCAAGCCAATGAGCTGAAGTTAAAGTAGCTAACTAAGATATAGGCTAACCGATGTAGAGTGCAGCGGTTTTCATGCAGGGAGGGTCTTCGGTAGGGAGGGCCTTTCCATGCAGGGAGGGTCTGCGGGAGGGAGGGAGGGTCTTTTCATGCAGGGAGGGTTTTCGGTCTTCTAGCTCAACAAACTGTCAGAGGTTGACTTGTACTGTGAAATTTTGTACGCAGTTTACTGTGCTTTGGTCAGTTCTATTTCCCAGACAAGTTTAATTGAAGTGCAGTGTAGGTCATATTATTAATGCCGCCATGCAGTATTTTGCTCGTCCAGGGTTTAAAAACAATTAACAATATCTACTGGGAATTTAACAAAGATTCTCCTTAGAGGGAGTTTCTAACGCCTGTGGAGTTGCAGAAAATTTGATTCAAATTTAAAACGATTTTTAATGTGGAGAAATAAAATTCTCGTTTTCCTGGTCTTTTTCCTTCTGCAAGGAAAAGAAAGTATTTTAAAACTCCTCATCACCAAATTATAATTTTTTAGTGAAATTGAGCGAATCTGTCTATTCAGGATGGTGCGTTAAAGGCCGGTCCAGGGTTCTTTTGCACTTCTGAAGCGATATCAGTTGAATGCTGAAAGCCGTGAAAAAAAAACACCCTTGAATTCACTCACGAGGCGCCGGTCTGCCTAGAAAAGGATGAAACAATAAAAAATAATAATTGATAATAACTGAAAAATTATACTGCATTCAAAACAACTACAGCATGATTTAACAAAGAAATTTCGATGCGGTCTTTGAGGTTTACACACTTCGTATCTCTTTGATTCTGTGTTGCTGTCCGTGTGATGTAGCTTGCACAATTGTCGTTAGGGGATGCCTTTGAGATTGCTTAAGAATTTTTCATTACAGGGCATTCTCTTTCGTTCGAGGAATGGCTGTGTTGTGCCGGCAAAGTTGAAATTAGCAATGGCAGTTTTAATCTTTTTTAGACAAAGAAATGTGACTTTTCCACCCGTGTTTCATATCTAACCAGACTGCTCTTCTTATTAAAAGATGACTAACAAACAAACAAGAACATCGGGTGTCTTAAAACAAACATACCCAATTGTAGACCAGAATCGAAAATTTCCGGCCCCATTTCAGATCAAAGCTACTCAAAACCACACCCTTTGACTACGTTCGTTACCTACTTCCAGAAAGCCAGGGAGTTCAATTTCCCACGCTCATAAAGAAATGCCATGTTTGGCTGTATTTTACTAGCACAGGACTCTCAGTTCGTTGTCATTTCTCAAGCTACTTTCTTAGAAATATTACGTACGCACAAATTGCCGGGCTCGCTGTTAGACCGAAGTCTATTCTCTAGTAGGTGGAAAAGTGTCGCAATAGGTAAAATTTTTGTCCGCTAAGCGGCTGTGAAATGTTTCAGACAGGCAGCCGGCGGACAATCAGTTCCACCTTTTGTTTTGTTTTGGATGAAACAAACTTAACAAGGTCGGCTCTTAGTTATCATCGTACATGGCGGCATTTTAGTATAAAGTTGACATCAGGGAGTGAAATTGTTAGAATATACAAACTGACTTCCGTTTCTCGGTGAAAAGTTATATGGAAATGGTATCGAAAAAGCAAATATCAAGTTTCACCGGACAATCATGTTATTTGTTACATAGTGAATATTTACCGACTCTCTAGAATTTTTTAAATGGGGTCTAAAATGTGCCAATAAATTGTATTTAATTATATTTTCTCAGTTTTTCGAACTCTCTTGGCTCCGTAAATTATTATATATAGTCGACCAGGAGAAGTTGCTATAACTGCTTTTGGGAACATTTCTTCGTTTTGTCGACGAACATACGGTTGCTAAACAATGTGTCGGTTAAGATATGTTGCTATTACTGTTGTATGAGTAGATGTCGTCCATAAGCCAGTTGAATATAAAGGTGTACTGATAACATATTTCATAATTACGTTAATTCGTGTTTCTGAATAAAGCACAAAAATGATTTATCATGATTCACAATAGCGAATAGAATCACGTAACTAGTAAATACTATCTCGTATTAATAAAATTTGAAATTTGTTTCCGTGGGGTCTGTTATCATGATCTTTTTTTCAATTAATTGCCAGGGATTTTCCCCCGATTTACGGCCAGAGCAAGTCGTCTTTGTCGTTTTTACTAGTACAAAACGTTATATTTTACAACGTATTTACCTGTTCTCTTAAAATTGATCGGAATTATCCTGATTCACCGCGGCAAGTCGAGAGGTATTTTTGTATGCAAGTTTTCAAGGACAAAGTGGTTACCCAGCAGCACAGTTAAGGAAAACAACTTAATAACTATTTGTCTTTCGCGCAATAATTTCCTATTTATTTCATGTTCATGTTTTGTATGAGAGCTGTCCAGAAAGCCTAATATATTTTTATTAAATTGGAGATTTTACTTAGCTTTGATGCCAAGTACAGATAATGATATCCTGGCCAAACAAGGAACAAAATGTAATACAACGTTAAAATTAGATTTGAAATTCCTTCTCCACACTTCATTCATGAGTGTTTCAGGAAGAATAAGCTTTCATATTTCAGTTTAATTTTTGTACTTTCGTAGCCAAGAAAGTGTTTGCCAGATCAGGGTATGTGGTGAAGACGTTTACTGCATAGCCAAAACACTATTTCAATATGGCTTATTATAAGTGTTCTAAACCTGTTAATAGGCGAGGGCTTCTTGAATTAGACTTCGCTTCTGAATTTTAGTTTGTGTAGGATTTGAGATATCTGTATTTTTAATTTCTGTCTGTTCCTTAGTAACCAGATGTCTTCTTAAAACTTCGCAGAGTCCTAATTCCCTTTGCAGGTGTTTTGGTTTATCTTAGTCAGTCTACAGCCACAAGGGATCACGCTCTCGAAATATCCAACTGTACCACTGAGTTACAATCTACAAACAGTTTGTTTTGAACATACTTACCACAGTAGAAAGGTTGGTACCTGAAAAACCACATTTCTCTGCATGTATTGATAATATGTGACGAGACATCAAGCGCGCAAATACGCGCAAAATGGTAAGCGGGTTTTGCACAGCTATCAAACACGGTTGTCTCATATATGATGTGTCCACTTCGTCGGACTATGACTCTGCGCTTTCGGCTGAATTTTCGCCACAGTTAAACTTATCGGAGAGTTTGTCAGGAAAAAACATTGATGTTTACTTAAACAAATCGAGGGATTCTTCAGGATGAATAAACACGCAGCCCTGGGCATACAGAGCTCTACAGATTTAATCACGCCTTATGCGTTTAGTTCAATGCGATCAAAAAAGCAACTATTGCTTTTAAAATGTGCACGTCTTGTTTGTGTGTCGCGTTAACATAGTTAGCAGTGATTATTTCTCGCTGAATTAATTTGGTTTGTATTGTTGATTGAAAATATTTTCTCTGTCGGTAAGTCTTCCTTTGTGACTCGCATGCGTGTTTTCAAAACGACTTAAGGCTTACGCTTTCGTTACACCACCCATGTTTTTAAAATTCATTACGAGGTACAAACCAAGAGTTTAATTTACGTATTTTTTACTACAAAAGAGCAGCCTTCAAAAATGACTTTTAAAAGTCGCTGGACCTGGCGAGCGAATTCTGAAGGGTCTCGTTCAGAGGTCAATAACAAACAGAAATTATGCCCTGTTTTGACAACACGCCAAATTTAGCCTGACAGCACTATGCTATTGAAATGGTCGCCGTGATGAAACATTACAAGCTGGCAAGCTGGGGTGTTATCACATCTGAAGTGAGAAAGAATTACGTCGAGTGGTCTGACATTTCCGGCGTGCTCTCTCGGCGTCTCACCGCCGTTCGGCGCTGACGAGCTCCATTGATTCTCAAGCTGTTTTGTTCACAATTTTTCTCGACAGCCGCTTTTGATAGCCTGTTGGTCGGCTTCAGGATTACATTTGTTTCTGCTTTTAAAAGTCGGATGCACCAGCGTTATATTGAATTCGAATGAATAGATAATACACAACAAGTCTTTTTCCTAATCAATACATACTTGTTTCAAGTTCACATGTTGCCTCCAGATCTTATCCTTTACTTAAGAGGGAGAACAAAAGGAAAAATATGAAAAAAATGTTTTTCCAATTTTTCACAACCGTTCGAGTACACAGGCGGCAAAATATTGTATTCTAACGTTCATAGAATCTGTATTGTTAGGTTGTAATAAATCCCTTTCAAATGCTGAGTCAGTCAAAAGTTGTCATGGTAACTTAGACGAGAGGAGAGGAGAGCTCGGTTGCTTGGCTACTTCAAGACGAACAAATTCGGTAAAAGAATTAAATTTGTCCTATAACCACGAAGAACAATTACAAAAGAAGTGGATTTCAATCTAGTATCATAACATAAAAACCAGATGATTACAATGCCTAATCACGACAGAAGGAACTGAGCAACATAATCAACTAAAAAAACTCCGAGAAGACACCGAGAAGACACCAGGGTTCTTTTTTGTTGATAATTGCCTATATTCTGTTTTGCAAACTCTGGATTTAAGATTCCTGTGATTGGCAGGAAGCTTTTGCGCTGGAAAAAATAAGGTAACATTTCTGACCCAATGTAGTTCCCTTAATAAAAAGCCTGTCCGTGAACAAAACTTGTCTGAAACGTTCATTTAGAAATGCTTCACTTATGAATGACTTTGTTTTTATCACCTGGCAAAAAAAAAAATCATCAAGATATTTTTGCATGAATGAAGACAGGTTAAAAAAAAGCTCATTAATGAAAAGACGTTTTGTTATGGAAGCATCAATGCTGCGTGCCTTAATTCGACATCTTGGAAAGAAACACTCACAATTTACCATTGCTCATATCGTCAAAGTTGCAGGTTTATTTTTATTTCGTGAAGACAATTTCCATTAAGAAACGATTTCCGAGTTTTTCACTTTCATTCGTCACCATAACAACCAACATGTCCTCTTAAGCCTCCATCTCGTTAGCTTGACCGCTTTACATCCATTAGCTGTTTCCCAATGTTGTTCGTTGTACGTTCCCCCGCGATTATATTTTTTTAATTCATTTAAGATTAGGACAGATTCCAGAGTACAATCTTTAAATGTTAGGCTAATTGTTCAAGTTGCCCTCTTGATCAATTGCCAGAATCATTTGTTTAACTAATCATTTTACCTAGCTTTGTTTCAGTTACCTAATGTCCGGATTGTCTTAGTTCAGATATGAATATTTCTTGGTTTTCCCTTGAGAGTGAATGACCAGCAATAATAATGTCACCTGTGCGAACATCCACGGGCTTTTTATTCTTCCGTGGTGCTCTCTATGGCAGTTGTTTTACTCTGGGGACCCGGGGACGGGGGAGGATTAATATGGAGTCAGTGTGTGGATCTCTTTAAATCGAGAGTATAATAATAATTTTACCCAAGAAGTCACGTTGTTGACAAGGACTTAATAACATTCCAGGAAAATTACTCGTGAATATAATTTCATAAAGGAAAACTGATCATGGGTATTTGTCGTGACACAAGCAAACGTTTAGCATAGTAATAATTCAGGGCAACTTCCAAGATTAAAAATGTTATTTGTTTTAAAAAACAAAGAAGGCTCAGCCTGTACACAAGCAAAAACAAAGTTGAAATCGGAGAATGCTTGGCAGTTTTACAATACCAAAAATTTTAAGCTGAATAATATAACATCATATTAGATTGTAACCCGCTTGGCCATTAACAATTTGTTATTTAAGATGTTTGCGTACCCATCATCTGGTGGAGGAGTTCTTTAAGCATGCAATGCAATCAATAACTGTATTTTTTATGCTTATTTAAACTGAACAGTTTGTTTGAGAGCGCTGTCAGTGCTATTTTAAAAAAGGAATTGAAAGAGACATAGTTGCTCAGCTCTATTTGTTTGCTCACATGAAATTAAGGGCCGCTAATATTTTTAGTCGAGCTGTATTCAAATAGTTTTACGCGGCTTAACGTAACGTTCAACAACGTCTTATCCTTTATTTTATTAAAGGAAATTCAATAATAAAGAAAGACTGAAAATTGATCACAAAACCCTTTCAAATCCTTTAATTTATTCCCACAATAGATGTAATTATTTCCTTTCCGAGGGTCTTGCATTAACAGCTGGCCGTTAGGTAACCGAGTGAGCGCTCATAAATTACGCTCATATCATCGGCAGCAGTCTTCAAGTATTAAAATAAGGAACTTCTATTTCAAGGGAATAAAATCGGTTCATTTTGAGCTCTCTGTGTCGCTCTTTCAAGTCCAAAATAATTGCGTTGTTATGATGTTTTCATGGCAACTGATATGTCTCTGAAGAACGCGCACCTTACTATGGCGTTAAGTTAAATAAGCCACAGGCACAAGACGACAGTTTCTGGCAGCATTGTTTCTAACATAAAAGCCCCTGATAGAGATAATTGTACACCTCTATTGTTAACACTCACTCTCTAATGGTAAGTGCTTCACAAGGGTGACGAGATTATTTCCCCTTTATTCCTAGACAACTACGGAGATGGCCCTGTTTCCCTTTCCCTTTCACTGTTTCCCTTTTCCCTTTCGTTACTTGAAGTTAATGAAACTTGATATGTGACCCATTTTCCTTCAGTTGGTTATTATTCTTTCGTATTTCTTTTAGACTCAAACCTGTTAACATGGACGAGGCAGAGAGACATCCAAAGCGACGGTAAGTCCGTTCTCAGTTTCAGCCCGTGATGTTTCTTTCAAAAACGTTGTTTTGAAATGATCTTAACTGGTTATTCTAATTGGACCATGCCAGGTACAAGTTATGGAGTATTCGGCCGAGTAATTTCGGAATCAGACGACAGCAAAGCGTGATACCAATTTCAAATCCAATTACGAATTGATCGTATCAATACAGACAATAACTTCTCAGAAGGGAAAAGTCAATAGTTTTTTTTTTCATGTGTTACAAACAATAGTGAAACATTTAGAAGGACTAACTGTGCACGTACTTCGAAGTGGGAATGGTTAGGTCTCCAATTACAAGAAGTAATACATTGTAACCCGCCTTACGACCATCCCGTTAAGACGGCCTCCTCGTTAGTACGGCCACTTTATCCTGGCCCGAGCAAAAGCTCAGGCAATTATATTCTAATTGAAAGTCCCCCTTTAATACGGCCCACCCGTTAATACGGGCAGTAATAAAACAGTTATTACATTGGTGATCAGATTAGAGGGGTTCCGCTCTACAGTAAACAGTCGTGAAGTGCTACAAACAAATGCTGGCACGCACAGATTACTAGTGCTTCCCGGTTTACTTGTTCATAAGGCTCAAATTCACTTTTCGTGCTGTACACATTCAATGATATTGATTCAATGCGTCAAATGATCACTTTACTTGGTTTTGTTATTGAAAGAGGTAAAGAGAGGCTTAAGACAATAAATAATTCTTTGCGGATGAGGGGTATTTAGTCTAATTTTAACCATTCTTTTGTTACAATGACCACGCTTGATTTTATGAAAAGACTTATGCATGTTTTTTCCATTGTCTACCAGATTCAATTTTTTTCTTGAATTTTAACACTTCCTTTTTTGCAGAAAAATATATGAGTGGCCTTTACAAGATGGTAAGTCCCTTGCGTATGGAATGAGGGATTATTAAAACTCAACATGTGGTATAACTTCAATTTTCTCAATTTTCGATCAATCACACATTTAATTACTCTACTAACTTAGGCAGATCATAGGGTTCACCGCAAAGAGATATTGCATCTTTCCTTGAATTATGTTTGGGTTAGTTCGCACTATTGTATACGCCGTTACGCATTTGGAGTGTTGTGCGCACGACAGAAGGACGTGTGCTCGCCCGCCATGGAGGATAGTTGAAATACAGAGTTTTGTTCTACGAAATGTTTTGGCTTATTGGTTAAGGCTACAATACATAAAACCTTTGTTTCTTGGATTTAAGAATAATGACTTTCTCTTTCTAATTCAAAGCCATGAAAAACAGCACGCGAACTCATTTTGGCAAAGACATTAGTTACCAGCCCTCGCGTATTCCAGGAGAATTAAATGGAGAGGAATCCATAAACGATACAGGCCCCAGACAGGTCAGTGGAGTAGTGTATTATTTTTAAGCCAGCAAGAGAAGGCTTTTTCAGTTCCCCTTCCCCATGAAAGTTTGCGTCATATTGTAAGTCTTAAACCTTTAGTCCATTGAGCGATCTGAGCTTTTTATCTTACATTTTGTCATTCATCAGATATTGATAGCAGATGAATAATCAATCAGTTCGTCCATCCATTCACCCATCCGTCTAGTTCGCTTAAGAGCTAAGTAAGCTCGATCAAAATACTAACGAATCCGATATTATATAAACGATGGTTTTCTTTACGTTTTCCCAATGGAAAGGTAATGGGAAGTTTTAAAACGTTAAATTCCATCGTTAATTGTAAGGACCCTCTTCTTCTGCCTGTCACGCTTTCAGTATTGGGCAAAAGATAGACCTGGGTAAGGGGTTGAAAAATTCGCTTCTAACGGACTGACTTTTCGTAGGCATTAAAGAGGGACCTCAAACAATCAGCGGCAGCTTTTCAGAGGATTTTATCGAAACACATGGTTAAAATGAAGAGCAAAATGAGTCAACTGGAGAGAGAAAACAAGGAGCTTCGAAAGTTTGCTTTTAGTCTTGATAAAACTCTACAGGATGTCATTCATCGACACAAGCTGGCAAGTATTTTATAGCTAAGCCAGCAGGCGACAAAGAATTACAAGGCAAAAAACTAGTTTGAATATGGTAGCAACTTAAAAACTACTAGCTTTGGGTCTGCAAAAAAAAAAAAAAAAAACAGGGCGACAATGATTACCGTACTTAATTCAAATCAAGTAATTGTAGGTATATTAAGTAAACTTTTGGAGCTGACGTCAGTGCTTGAGGTAATGCACGCTTGATGTATGACGTGGCCTGACGTAGTGGCATGAATTTCCTGTGCAGAAAGGATGCACGGTAACAATGGGCGAGAACGTCCTTAAGGCTTGCTTAAGGTCATTCCCAAGTATTGCACTGCGCACCCCCTACGGCGCACAATTTCACATGTGATTAGCGCGCGCATTAGAAAGTCAAAACAAAGGCCAACCTAATTGAGAAATCATCGATCATCCCAGCCCTTCCACCAGATGCATAGTATTTTAAACCAATAAAAGTTTAAAGTTGACGTTCATGGGCGAAAAGAGCTAATTTGACGATTCAAAAAGGAGTGAATTGGAAGTGTCTTGATGTATCATAAGATTCTTCATCCAAGCGATTCTCACCAAATGCACACGCAGAACATAATAGAACTAGTAAAAGCCAATCTACAAATGGCACTAATTAGGAATGTATGTTTCACTTTTCTTCTCCGATAAAAAATGTCGCGGATGATAGCACGCGAGACACAAGTCAATATGGCTTTGGTAAGGCTCTCTACGTCTGTACTTATTGATGCCCAGTGGGTCAAATTACTCTGCCCGATCATTGTAACTTTTCCACTTGGAGGAGCGACTGTTTGTTTGGTATTAAAGTTAACTGACAAAAATGCCAGCAAAGTTAAAATTACTCTTTCGGATTGCGTTCATTAGTTTGTAATTCAATTTATTCTTATACTTCAGGAAAACGATTTGAAAGTGTCACGTGGAACGCAAGTCAACATGAGAGTCGTAGGTCTCACTGTATTGGTTACTGATAATGAGAACAATATTTCTAGTAGTCGTGGTTGGCAATGGTTTCCAGCACGTGTACTTGAATGTATCAATCATATCACCCTTTTTTAATTAGTGCTGCAGTAATGCCAACAATGGCCAATCATCGGTGAACAGGTCATGGTTATTTTCTAGACGTTACAGGTTACCATAGGCATTGTAGAACCTACTAATATCTTAAATTTTAATTTGCTTGTTATTTGTTGTATCGGTAATACTACGCTTAAAAAGGTGAATGCTGGAATTGTTGTTATTTTCTCCAATCATGAGCAGTATTTGCTAGAGGCCTGACAAACCTCAAGTAATGAATAAATAATGTTATCTATCATCTATCTCCATCTAAAAAAAGGTTAAAAAGCTAAAACCATTGATGGATCTGTTCTTTTCTTATAACTTGGTAGGTTTTTAGGCCTGTGTCATTGACTGGAGATACAGCTATGCCAACACTGATCACGTTACCCGGCGGTCACCAGGATGGATCAAAGAAAAGACAATTTGTGCACCTCCCTGCCAACCAAAAAACCTCTGTGAAAAGCTGTGTTGCTACTAAGGTAAACGAAACATCTGCTGAGGACCTTGTCCAGAGGAATTCCAAAGACAAAGCCCTTCCTGACCAAAAAAGGATGAGGAATGATCTATATCCTGAAACTTCAGCCTCACATACAGAGCAAATACCGAAAAGTACCCATCAAAATGCATCCCTCGGGGTTATCACAACTCAGAATGACCAAATGTGGCTTTCCAAATCCACCGACCAGGCATTCAATTACAAAAGCAGAGAAAATGTTATCCATGGAGCCTTAGGGCCACAGATTGAAGGAAATGCAAGCTCTATATCTTCTTATCATGAAGAGACTCCTAGATCATTGACCTTAAAAGACATCAACACGGAGACGCAGTTTCGTAAACCCAAGGAGGATGTACAGTGTCACGTAAGGGTAGAGCACACTTCGAACCCAACTGCGAAAACTCCAAGAGCGTTACAAACAAGTTCAACATCTGTCAATTGTTACCCATCCTTAATATCAGTGACGTCTAAAGCGGCCACTTCTCGGAGCGACGAAGTATTGGTTTTCAGATTACCTTCTTCTGCGGCTTCAAAAAGTACAACTGTACCATTTGCTTCTAACAATGGGATTGAAAAGAGAAGACCGGATGGTTTTGAAGATAAAACTAATTCGACCTCACACCTTCCGCTGCCATATAAATATAAAAAACCTGATGCAACGCGAAGCGTCCCACACATAACGAAAAATGGGCTTTACAATCTTGACGATAGCCTGGGTAGACATGCATCTTCAAAGAGGGTCTTATTAACGGTTGATGACCCCGTAAGACCTGCATCAGATAGTGATCCATTCAGTGTCCGAAGGTTGCTTAGCAGCCACAAACCATCACAAAAATCACAAGTCACGAGTGCGTCGTCTTGTTTTCCCTCGCACCAGCACTGTGACATTAGTAAGCAAGGAAATCCATCCGGTACCCCTTTTCATAACTATTCTTCACGGAATGGAGGAATTGTGAGGGATAACAATCCTGTGAAATCTAGGTCAACCAGCGACACATCACATCACGTCAGCACACGACACGATCTGCACATCAGCACCGAATCGTCACAAGCAACGAATACACCCAGTCGTCTTTCGTTTCCGCATGGTTGTGGCCAACGTTCTTCAATTGTGCGTACATCTTCTAGCGTCATTTCTACGGCTGGTAGGCATAACTCCACTTCTTTAATCGCACCTTCAAATGGAAAATCCCCTGGCCAAGAACTTTTTGACATGCAAGGTGCTCCTCTGCAAACTACGCAACCGGGCTTCTCACAGAGCTTTTATAAGCACAATGAACAACGCCAAAATATAGACACCTCCAATGGACCATCAACGGATAAAATCTGCACAAGTAACTCTAGTCGACAAAATTCTGCTCACACACAAGAGCGAAAGTCACACTTCCACCCAGCTGTTATAAAAATTGCTGAAAAGACTCCACAAAACAGGAAGCTTCCTGTGGCTACTGTACAGGCAATGACGACCCTTTCGAATTCATTATGTGCAGGAAATTCAGTTGCCGCTCGTGAACGATTGAATATAAGCCATGATCATTCAGAACCACTTGGAAATAGACACCACTCAACAGAGAAAACGACAAAAGTTCAACAGTGGCGTCACAGAGATCCTAAAATCCAAGCGAAGCAAAAATCATATAACGAAGAGGCGTTGCATCTACCGGGATCAACCTCTTCGCTATTGACGCCTTCTACAACCTCTGAAAACAGTGACCTCCAAACATTTGTTACTTATTTAACTGAGCCAGCTTTAAAAGAACAAGGGCTGGAAACCTCTCTCGATATAGGGCAAGAAGGTCACTTGTTAGAAATGCGTACATGTGATAGCTTGCAGGCACAACAAGTAGAAATATTTCAAAATCAGTCAATGAGAATTTGGACCCACCAATCGGATGACCATTGGATGTCCGATAAACCTAACAGAATGGGAATGACCAAGGCTCCTGACATTCACGAGAGTGTCACGGATAGAGACATTCGTCCAAATTATGATGATAACATGTTGCAAAACCTGCTGTATTCCTCAAGCGGTCATTCGCCTGTTGACAAACAATGCATTCCAGTTGGATATACATCGAGTACTGTACATTGGAACCCGAAGAACAGTTTGCATCATCAGCATTGCCCTACGAGACACACAAGGCAATTTCAGCTATTCCACCACAGAAAACGAAAACCTCGATCGCTGTACAGACAATATCATTTGACATAAGCGGCTATGGAACACAAGTACCGCTACAATACTTTAGTGGAGTTAGACCCGAAATTGTGTCATTTGCGTCTGCAATTCTTGGGAGGAGAAATATCGTGGAGTTTAGCAATTCGTCCAAGAAGCAAAAATATAGCCTGAGGTCCAAAAACGTCCAGTCCAAGCATGGCACAGAATCATATCCATTATGCCTTTGCCAGCCATCCAATTATGGTTATCATGAATCTTCTAGGTTTTCGAAAACAGTAGTGAGGAATTTAGTTTTTAACTACAAAATATGCAAGGGAAAGAATTATATTATATTAAACAGGTGTGCTGCCTAACCAACGCCCTAAAATGGACGAAAACATTTCTTTTAGAGATTTAGTCAGTAGATTAAGTGTTAAAAACCAACTCGGTAGATCAAAAAGGCATACATACTTATTTTTTTTATAACCGTGTGTCTGATGGGCTCGAAAACGATTTCTATTCACGCTGAGCGACTTCAAATCTCTGACGCACGTCGAAAGCAAAACGAGGAAATTTGAACTTGATGTTAAGTCGCTAGCACGCTTCGATACACAGTTAAAAGTAGGAGGAAGTTTTAAACTTTTACTTGCTAGAAAAGTTAAGAACACTTGGCGATAAATCAGGAAGCATTTTGACAACAAAAACAGCTTTACATTTTAGCCGACCAATCACGGCGCGCGTATTAACTGAGCAATTTAAGTATGCTAAGGTAAGGTATACTATACTTGACAAATCGGGGATTTTGATTTTAATGACGAATGAGAATGAGATTCTATTGCTAGGTTTCCGGTTTCACACTCCTTCTCCCACCTCTAGAAAAGATGAACTTGTGGAATTAGCATGTCAAAAGAAACTTCACAAAATATGATTTTTATGTGACTAACTCAGCTCTTATTAATGTAAGTTGTAATTCGCGCATATTACTTATTTTTAAAAAAAGCCAATATTAATTTAATTCTAAAGAAGTCCAATATAATCTTCAACTTTCATATTTATTATGTGAAATCTAATTTTCAGCGAGTGAACATTTTTTAATTTTATTTTAGTCTTAGGTAAAAGTGGGAAGACTTGTAAATGCATTTAAAAGACTCCATTTTAATGCAGACTGGTTCTGAACAGCTGCCGTTTAGGACTTGAAGTGAAATCAAAAGCCTCTTGAGGCTACGACTATTTCGCATCAGTATAAGCAGAAAAGATGAAAATATTTTGGCTTTGTTCCAAAACTAAATTTCTTTCTTCTGCCCCTTATTTA
>OMLO01000898.1_pt1 | contig 21461 bp, 13 predicted proteins | sample 1674811 | NCBI WGS metagenome assembly OMLO01 (sample SAMN06265003, study PRJEB25207) | coral metagenome | isolation source: Coral host | place: Mexico:La Bocana,Puerto Morelos, Mexico | collected 2008-11-13 | reverse complement strand
AGGAAATCATAAATAAATAAAGCAATTTTTTAAATTGTATTTTTAACTGGAGGTGTGACACGAATTCAAAGAAAACTGTCTTAATGTTAGTTTTGTAGGTAGCATGCACACTGGGGGAGTTTTAATCGTTTTGCGTATTTGCGTTTATCGACTTTATGGATAAATGACTTTTCTCTTGTATTTTCTTGCAGAGTGCAGTTGATTTCCACTTTGTCCAGGGTCATGGACAGCAAAAGATGGCTGGATCTGTTACGGATGTTATCATTTTCTCAGCGGCTTTTGACAAGGACAAGAGAGAGACAACAAAGTCAAGGGTAAAAACGATATTTAGACAACCTTTTTGACAGGAAATACTTAAACTATAACCTATACGTCACAAAAGGCATGTAAATTATTCGATATGTAAGGGTTGCTAGTCAGAAGTGAAAGTGTCGAGCATCTCCCGCTTAAAGGTAAGCGCACCTGCTTACAATCATATTTGCAAACATTCAGGAGTTTTCATCTGTCACCTTCTACTGACTTATTTACCACTAATTTACTTTATTTGTAGGTATTTTGATTTCCTGACTTATTTCGATTACTTATTTTTTCTCTCCCTTATTTTGTCTCCTTGCTACCTCCCCCTCCCCCTCTGTTACGTTCACTGCCAACCAGCTTCTTTCTACAAGTACTATTTAATTTCACTCTGCTTATGTTATTCTGAGAAAATTTACCTAATCTTCTGTTTCTATTATCTTTTTTTTGTAAATAAGAGGTTTTTTAAGTGTATGTTGTTGTTGATGTAAAAAGTGAAATTAGACGGTCTTTCTCCGGATGATTTTATGGCATAGTTAACTTGATTTACCCCTTTGTGCTTTTCAGGTTCTCCAGCTGTCCCAAATTTCCCTTCTCAGTACTGTACCAGAAGGCAGTAGCATGAAGATTGACGTATCAACTGGAATGACTTACATTCATATCTCCCCTCCCACATTGAGAACGCTTACTGCATGTCTGATGTCATTAGCACCCGCCAAGGTTTGTACTGATTGTTTCTCATTAGTATCAGGTAACTCTGTTCTGGAGCCTGGCTTTCATGAGTTTCTTTCAAATGAATCAAAGTGATTAAGGGTATTGGACATGATTGCTCGGCTGTCTCCTAGTATTTTGTGAGGTTGCCACACGCCTGTGCGAAAAGGAAAGTATTAGTAGAGTGTCTCGTCCATGAACAGTTGAGAATACGCCTGAACGAAACCCTCCCAAACCTCTGGATCTGGCCCGGGTTGTTCGGAAGCCAGATAAATCGCTATCCAGCGGATAAGTGTTAATAAAAAAAAACTATGCTATCCACTGGATAGTGATTTATCTGGTGGATAGTAAAAGTTATTTTCTTATCTTTTCTTGGAGACTCCGCAGTTTGAGGTTATTCAAAGATTTGGCATTTCTAGCAATTATTGTTACGGTTTTCTTTCATCTCAGAGTGAAGAGGACAAAAAGAAGGCCACCGAAAATGCGATTGAACTTTGGAGTGAAAAGCCAATCTCGGCTGAGGATAGATGGTATTTATCCCCTGGTAAGGCACTTATCATCACAAGTGTTGTTTATGTACTGTTAAGATCGTGTCAGTTTGATAGTTCTCCCACCACCCTATTCCTGACTACACTAACACGAGACATTCAATGTGAATAGTTTATTAAGGATTCGTTAGTCATTCTTATTGCATTTTAAAACCACATCTGTATCGCAAAAGAATTATATGAAATATCATATAGTTGAACTTCGGAGAAAGAAATGAAGACATGATTGATCATCGCAGTTATACACACAACTTAAGCAGTTGTGAAATTAAAGCCTGAAAAAATCAGGCCAGAATGGGATTCGAACCCATGACCTCTGCGATATCGGTGCAGTGCTCTACCAACTGAGCTATCTGGGAGCTGGTCAAATTGTTAGTTCGTAATATAACTGCAGAAGGTGAAGATACGTGTATAACTGTGATGATCAATCATGTCTTCATATCTTTCTCCGAGGTTCAAATATATGATGTTTCATATATTCATTTGCGTTCTTCACCTTCTCCGGTTACGTTTAAGATGATCAATCATGTCTTCATAATCTAAATCTTTGCAAATTACAACTATTTGTTCCAGCTGTGAGAACCTGTGCTTCGCAACATACGAAAAACCAGTTAAAAAATGCCCTTTAGATGTCGCCATAAGAAGAAGAAAAACCAACCCTCGAAACTTCAGCTTTCCAATTTTGTCCCATTCTTTACCTTTATCGACTTCAAGTTGGTAATTCTCTAAATGTTCTTATTTATTGTCACCTTGTCCTCCAAAACATAGCTTTAAATGAAGTAAGGTGGGTAGGTATTTCAGCCGCATTTCGTAGGAATTTAGTTAGTGAATAAAGGTCAAGACTACGGCAGTGGGCAACTGCTTGGGGTTGAGGAATTCCACCACCTTCCCTTTTAGTGATTGCTAAAGGTTAACGTATGATTTTCTGTCTTAAAGTTCCAGAAGACCAACTGGTCCCTGGTAGACGTGTGCTAGCCAGGTCTTTCTCCAACCACAGAAACTACGATCCAGGCTTTATTTGCTCTTCTACGGAGGTCTTGATTTATGTTCAGTTTGATAACGCCAAGACTTGGTTTTATGATGCAAACGACCTTACTGCCATGGTCCTGGACAGGGATCCTAACCCTAAAGATTTAGTTGTCGGTACACAAGTGGTGGCCAAGCGTCCTAATGAATCAGCGCATGTTCAAGGAATAGTTAAGAAGGAAAAAGAGGAGAATACGGAGAAAACATTTTTAATTGAATTTTGGGATGGCTTGGAACACTGGAACAGTTTGGAACAGATTCGCATTCTCACCACCACCAAGCCAGGAGGTAATGAGCCTAATCACTTAATGGCTGAATAGCAATAATAGTGACTTGGTATTCGCACCCTGGCAGTGATCAACATGTGCATTTATGGATTGTTCACATTCAGTAGGCTGGGTTGGAAGAAATGGCCATATTGATATTCGGCGAGGCACCTGGAAAAGCTCCAATACAGACTTATCCTCGCCATTTTTTTGGCAACTAAAGGCAACTGTGTATGTTAACTTATCATAGTCGTAATATAAGATGCCTACAACAAAGGCATTGTACGTCTTTTTGCATGTTGGAAAAACTTCATTAGAAACTGCCAGGTGTTTAAAGTTAATTGACCGGTTGTTGAAAATAAGAAGGGCTGAAAGTATCGTAATTACAGTACAATCTAACTTAATAGTGTAATGTTAGTAACATCTACTTCTACTCTTAGTTCCAAAAGGACAGATTGCAGTGTCAACCATCCTGTTCGTCAGAGGCAAAGATGAAGTATACAGAAAAGGGTTTGTATCAAGCAAAACATTCAACAAGCTGGTGATACGAATATACGGTGAATCTGTAGGCCTTGTCATAGTGGACGCGAATGACAGTGCCGCAGTTGTTCCAGACATTGTACCAGATCCAGCGTATTTAACTGTTGGAAAAACGGTCATTGCCACATATGACATGTTTTCCTGGGAGGCCGGGAATATTGTTGAAATAAGCAGACCACACGAGTCAGGACAGTATAGGTACCGCGTAAGGTTCATTTCTGGCGGAGACACTTGGGTTTCCAACGTTAACAACATCCGTATCCTGATGACAAGGAAAGTCAAAGGTGTGTTAAACAGATAATCGTGGTTATGTTACATGCTTAACCCGTTGTAGAGAAAAGACTTCTGCGCGTTTTACGAGATAAAGCTAGATGAAATTGTTTACATCAGTTGCAATTAGTATCCCATTGAAGACTGACCTTACCTGGTGTAATTTACTATTATTATTTTTACGGCACAACGAAACCGTAAATTAATACCATGAACTTATTTAAGCCCGTGTCTTGCCAACCCTTAGTCCCACTACAAGACGGTTGACCTTACTAAGTTATCAACAACGGAAGCTTAAAAGAGCACCCAGAGAAAATATGCAAACACAATGGATAGGTAGTAATCTCTGTGTGTCTTCAGTTCCAGAAGGCGTGTTGGATGTCGGCACAGTGGTGTGGGCACATACTTCTAAAATACGGTACTACCATGGATTTGTGTCATACAAGGGAACCAAATTGCACGTCGACCTGTATGATGGAGACAAATTTGTTTACGAAATGAAGGATGCATCGCGCAGGGTCATTCCTGATGTGCCACCAAAAGCTGCTGACATCAAAGCTGGAACAAGAGTGATAGCCAAATTCAAGAATAAACCGCGGTATTACAGTTCTACAGTGATGGAAATAGATGCTTCTGACCCGAGTGAACCGAGGTATCATGTCAAACTTGATGATGGCGATGAGACATGGGATTCACTTTATCAACTAAGACTTCTTCCTAAAGAGGTTCACGTTGAAGGTATTCTTATTGCGATGCAATTTTGAGTCAAAGAGCTACAATAAGTGGATCTTTTTTCCCCTATCAAGCTTTTCCGATTTTTTCATTCAAACAAAAATTAAACTTTCCTGCTCAATTTATCATGCCGAATTAAAAAAAAACTGAAGTCCCATTAGAATCCGTTGGAAACCCAGAAAAATTTGGGATCCCTAGCTTGCCAATTTTTACAAAGAAGTGTATGACAAAGGCAACGCTTGCTCCTTGTCATACATTTCCTTGTACGTTTGGGGTCCCGTATTTTGATAATTTTGCAACGGATTCTAATAAAACTTCGTAGCTATGGAGGTGTTTTCTTGTTTATTTGTATAATACAAAAAATGATGATATTTCGTGACGTCGGTGGAAAGGACCATTCGTTCAGCTTATTTTCTCTTCTGTTGTGCCCTATCCTCATGACGCTCTCAGCAGTGTCTTTGTATCATGATTCTTTAGGTGAGGAGAAATCTCCAGGTCGCGTTGATGGCAACCAGGCTGGCAGTAGTAACGTAGAACTGGTAGGATGATGCTTAATGAATGTCATTCATCGGTATTTTGTAAACATGATTAAGTAATATGCACAAGACTCAAAGACAGAGGTAAACATCTGTTTATATTTTGTTTTGTCTGAAAAAAATAAATGAAAAATATTATAAATGTTTATCGAAATAGGGAAAATTTGTATGTAATATCGTGATTTCCTTTTTCTGAGTATAGCATGAAGCACACTGATAGACGTTGTTAAATACTGGATATGTACTACACATATTCTGCAAAATACTTAACAGTAAAGAGGTTTAACTCAAGGGAAATTTTACTTTGATTTGTACATGTATCAGCATCAGGGTCAGCAATTAAATCTGTTTAAAAACAACAAAACATTTATTCGCGATATATTTTTTTCAGTTGGTGTTTGAAATGGAAGGATTTGATATCAAGTTAGAGGGTATGTTTGGTGGTCAAGTTATTCCATTGCTATCTGTTGATGGGTCCATCCAAGGAGAAGTAAAGAATTGGTCTTCAGCGGTATGTCAAAGCAGAGAAAGTTTTCATATTTTTTCATTTTTCATTTTATTTATTTATTCCATTCTAAAATTACAAAGAGAAAGTTTTGCAACAAATATATTATATTGAGTAGCAAGTCAATGTCTAGGACTCGATTGTTATATTGCTCTAGTGGAACTACTGAGGAATCTAATAGCCGACGAGGATTTCAACCTTCAATTTGGTAATAGAAATTTTCAATTTTCAACTCTTGAGTGCTGAACTCATATACTTCTGTTTTGTTAATTTCAGTTGTCAGTTCATGCAGGAGTTGCCTTAATTGGAAACTACTTTAACGAGAATGTGTCTGAATGGGAGCCTCTTATTGAGCCAGTCGAGGATAAAAATCAGGTTTATCGACACTGGGAACTCAATCTTGACGTAAGAAAACTCTTGCTGCTAGAAAAGTACATATTTTTTGTGAAAAAAAACAGGTGCCAAAAACAAGGCAAAATTCAGGCTAGTATATTAGCTAAACTCAGCGTAAATGTACTGCCTCTTTCTATAAGCAATACAACGTAATAGCTGTTAGACATTTAAGTGAACGAAACCCTTCAGATTATCACCACTGTTGCCAGATTACATGGTAGTCAGTTCATGGTTTGCTTCCTATATTTGTTATTAATTAATTTTGATAAACAGCTTTCCACGGAAAAAGAAAATATAGTACCCACCTCTAGTGCAGACGTTCTTTACCGGGTGATCTAGATAATGTGACTTTTCATCCTTCTTTTAAGGCTTTTAACAGGTTAAAAGGAAGATACTGGAAGCGTCCAGTTATTTGGCATGTGAGATAGAGAACAAAGTAGATGCGTTTCAGTGGATATCGATGCCCCGAGACCAGGCTGTTGAAAGCCGTTACTTTTTTTATCGTCTTCTTTTTTATTGTCTTCTTTTTTATTTTGTGCTGTGTGATGTTACCCTAGGTTTCCAAGGAAAGTGGTAGTGGTGATAGTGATAGCAACAATTTAGATGACACATCTGAAGCAGCCATGTTGCTGGCAGTTCAGTCAAAGGATGAACTACAGCTGACAGTGACGAAAACATGCCTGGAAGTCTTCACTAAACTTGGAACAGTACGTAAAAACGAAGAATTGATTATTTTGTGTACGTCAGTGGTGTGTGTTACCCCAGATCTCAAGCTACATTTTCACTTCTGTAGGCATTTAAAGAGGCTGTTACGCTGGAAGACACAGGAGTGGTTGCTTTGGTGGATGTTCCACCCTTCCAGATATGGAATGAGGTTTGTACATGTAATTACGGATTAAAGTGCTTGTCAATCATTTTGTTGGTAATCTGACAAGCTTCTTTCCTTGTTATAATGAAAAAGGGCTGAATAAAAAATGTTCAGTAAACCAGCTACTATTTGCACTTTCAAGGGCCTTGTCATCCTCACATTAAGTTTATGTTTTCTTCTCTTTTCTGTTGGCAGCTTGGCATGGAAGTCAAAATTCGACCGGGAAATAGGTTTCAGGTATGTTATAATACTCTTGTGCAAACTATTTTGTGCAGTTGTCTTTTTTTAATTTGGCAGATTTTGCTGGCCCACGGCTTCTATTTCATGATGAGTTTTTTTTTCAAATTTGAGAAATGTTTGGCTGGTTATTGCCAAATGATTACGCTGCTGAATTCTTTCTGACAGTGAGTACCTGCAAGCATACAGAAAACGGGAACTTTGATTTGTAAATTTGAAATGAACGGTTGCCCAATTTAAAAATGTTTGAATTTTCATTAATCAAGCCAGACCAAAATTTATTTTCTGACAACCCTGTGATTCCCAAGAATGTAAAAGTTTTAGTTTTAGTTTTAGAGTCCTTTCATTTTGAAGCAGACAATCATTAGGAGTAAGTCATCAACTGTGGGACGTTACACATGACAAATTTACAAAGCACATTTGAAAATTGTTGTAACAAAATGCTTAATTTCTTCCACCAGGATTTAAAGTTCTGTGGGCTCGGGCGGCGCGATGCCCGAACTCCTTTCTACAACTCTCAAATTTCTTTTTGATTCGGTTATTAACGGGGGCGCATTTTAGAATTTTCGTTGGCAGCAGCTTGCACAGTTTTCTTTGTGTTGTGAATTACAGGTGTATGTTTCTTTCTAGACTCCAGATAGTGCTGATAAAGATGGAATGGTTGCGATCCTACCTGGTCAGAGCCTTTCCCTTCGATTTCGCAAAGGAGTTGACGGAAAAAGCAGCAGATTTGAGAGAGGGAGTAGTGTCTCTGGTGTAGGGCCAAGCATTGGTGTCGAGGTAAGACTAGTTGTCTAATGGAACATTTCAAGTGTGGACAGGAAAAATGTCGCGGTTTGTAATTGAGACGATTGAGTAACACCCGTACATTACAGTGAGGACACCCGAACCATGAACAAAATGCCAATCCATTTGTTCATTTGAAAAACTGTATTTGAGTAATCCACCTTCAGACTTTGTCTACAACGCCTGTAGACTGTCATGCAAGGATTGTATTGCTTAGGAGTTACATTATCTTTTGAGATAAACGTTTGTCTACTACTATAGTACTGAATAATCATCCAAAAAGCGCACCGAGAACTGTTCAATGTTCACGGTTCCAGTGCTTTCACTGATACTTTAAAGGCAAATTAATATGAACAAATCGAAGGATGTGAACATGAATCTGAGTTTCAATCTGCTAGGTTCGACCTGTAAGATGTACATCATTGCTCCGATGGAGCATGTAAGCGTTTTTGGTACGACCTTAAAAACCTTAAAATATGTTTGAATCACCAGGTGCAAGGCTTTCATGAACTGAAGACCATTTCTGTAAAACAAGCACGAGTCATCTTGCACAATGTCATTCCAAAAAAGGTAAGAAAGACTTTTAAGGGAATGCGATAAAGACACAGTTGAAACAAGTAGTGTTACAATTCAAAACTATTCGAAATAAACTGTTATATTTATATAATTTTAATTTTAATATCTTAACCACATTCTCCTTAATCTTACATGCCAGAATAATGCTATTTTAAAGAACCCTGTTTTGTCCAGTTAATGAATTGTATGATTTGTAGAATAATAATTTGAAAGAACACATCAACTAGTTAAAATAAAAAGTTCGAGATTGAAAAGTTTTTCCTGATTGGCAGGCTTCAGTCATAAGGCTAAAAAATTAAATTAGAAATAAAAGCAAAATTAAAAATTAATAAGAGAAAAAACTAAGATTTGTTATATCAGTTTTAATCCAAATATGGCAAGTTACTAAAACAGTTTTACAAAGCTTCATAACAAGCAAAATAATGTTGTGGTCTCAATCCCAGACCCATCGCGATTACGTCATTTAAACTGAAATGAAAATAACCTCCATAATAAAGCATAACAGCAATAGTACAAATATAATACTTACCAGTGGCCCTAAACGTTTATGCATGCTTAGTTAGTATTCTTATATTTCAGTTGGTAGAAAGCATCATATTAATGCCCGAAATGAGCACCATAAATGAAATGTTACTGGTCACGGATGTTGACCCAGATAAGGTGACGAGCAAGTACTATAAATTAGCGGGTCTCTAACACAAACTATCTAAAACTCTTTTCATGGGCTCACTTCTGGCTTTTACTCTTAACCTTGTAAACTTGTCTTCATTTCAGGTTTTTTCTGTAGTAATCTATTTATTTACCCTGCCGCCGCAGAAAGAATCGTGTTTTCTAAGCATACATGTACAGTCGAACCTTTCTTCGACGGCCACCTCTCTGTAACGTCCATTTTATTTCGTCTCGGTGGACAGTTCATACATTAACTCATATTTTATCGTCTCTGTAACGGCCACCTCTCCACAATAGCAATGGCCACTGAAGCGCGTCCCAAATTCCAAATAACCTCCTGACAACAGCCAGTAAATCAACGAGTGACCAACGGTGTAAGCGAAACCCCATTTTAATTGTAGAAGATCAAGATTCCTTGATCGGTATGTCGCGTCACTAATCTCTGTTTGTTTTTGGTTTCTGTTTGATTGAGTTACATATATATATATATATATATGCCACATCGAAGACAAAAATGTTACATCCCCGAAAGCCTCCCCGTAACGGCCATCTCTCTTAAACGGCCACTTGTTTCTGTCCCAAGGGGGCCGTTGTAAGGATGTTCGACTGTATCATCATGGTCATATTTGTTAAATGTATTTTGTTGGTTTATTTTTGTTATGTGTTCATAGAGTGGTAATTTTATACTTCAACATTATTTTATTTGGTTTAGTTAGCTTTCTTTTGGGATCACTGTTTTTTATTGTTATTCTTGTTTACTGTTCCTTTTTTTCTCTGGCCTACTCACTGCTTCGCACACTGATTGATTTTAAATTACTTTTCCGGGCAAATGTGCTAAATATTGTGTAAAATCACTTTCTAAATTTTCATTCTTCCATTAGCTTCTCAAAGGATTAATTCAATCAGTTGTGATCCAAGTTGAGAGTGGAGATGGTCAGAGAACAGTCACTATACGATCGCCTTTACAGGTCAGTACACATTAGTGGTTTACTCAGAGTCAAGGTGTAAGAATCGAACATTGTCTCCTGTAATGACAGCCACTATTGCAAGTTTTTAAACTGAAACATGTTTTCCTTGCCTTGCCTTGCCTTTCTTTCATCTTGCCTTCTTTCATTGTAAGTCACTAACAGGTTATCTGAATCTCCAAGTCACGTTGAACCTCTATATCAGTGTAGAGGGTTTGTGGCATAAGTGATCACCCTTATCATGAAAAAAAAAACCATTGTATTTCAACTCATAGCGATAATGTACATTATAACTTATAGGCAATAATGAAATTAAATATCGTACTAGCTGCCCGCAATAACTTTAGTGGTGGGGCTAATGAAGCCAGGATGCCAACAAACCATATTGGTATTCCCGGTAATGGACTGGAACTAGCTTGTAACTGAGGCTTATAGGGCGAGGCTTTTTTCATGAGCCTCCACTGCAAGCTAGTTCCAGTCCAATACCGAGAATACGAGTATGGTCTATTGAGGTATTACATACATAGATAAACTGAGATAAAGGTCGATTTACTATTTTTACCATTTTAGACCTGCCATTGACTATTTTGTTGAACTGTTTAGGTAAACAACCATTTCCCAATTCCAATGGATCTGTTGTGCAAGAAAGAGGAACAGTTTTCCCGCATCACAACAATTCAGCCTGACTGCATTTTCAGTGTTCCTCTTGTATTGGCTCACAAAGCAGCGCTCTACCTTAGACCGGCAGGATTTGGGTTTGTACAAAATTATATCCAAATTATTGGTGGCATCTTAAACATTTAATCAATTTGAAAACTACTACCACTGTCGGTTCTTTTTTCCTTAATCTGCAATGACTCAAATTCATACTGACCTCAGTGTGCCCGTATTACATAATAAAGATACTAACGTTGTTTTCCAAAGTTCTTGACAAACCAAGCTAAGGATCATATGACTATGAAAGGTAGTTCTATTGACGATCACCCTCTATTTTTTGAAGTGTTGCTTTTCTATCTACAGGTATGGAGAGAGTACTAGTCCCCTGTTATGGAACAAGCTGGCATCTGAATGCCATTCTTCTGTTAAGTGCCCACCACCATCTGGTGATGGACCACCTTTTCATATTGAGGTAAATAGCATGTACAAATGGATACCGTTATATTAATAAAAAGAAAGGAACAACAAATTTTCTTTTCTTTGTTGAATATGTTTTAATCAATCGTTGATTCAGTAGCAAGTGTTATAAGGTTACATTGTTGACGTGAATTTCCTTTGAAGATGGTCAACAATCGATCGAAAGATGGTTTGTGAAAAATGTGAATGTGTGTCATTTTTCTAAAACGATTTTGTCCAGTTACTTACTATATGCAGCTTAATATGTTCACTTACAATCATTTGTGTTGTCTGACAAATATGGGAAAAAAATACTAATTATATAGTTTTATCTGCTCTTCCTGTAACTGGTGTATTGAGATCTTTAACTACCCTCAAGGCAGCAGACACTATATATACTGTGATGTTACTTAGACTTTACTAGGTCAGGAAAAATGGAACAAATCAGAATACGGGAAAGCCGTTGTATATCCGACGGTATTATATCCAACGTTCCTATCATGAGTCCAAGACGAATGATTCGTCTAGGACGAATCGTCATTGGACCAATTATTCAATTCAGACGAATTACTCATGTCAGACGAATTATTTATCCGAGACAAATTTCTCGTCTAAGATAAATTATTCGTACCTTCCTTTTCAGGTCGATTGCAAGGAGGTGTCCTACAGTGCAGTGCATGGATCTTTGGAACACGCACCAAATTACATCCTCCACATCCACCCACCGGCTATTCTACACAACTATTTGCCCTACAGCATTCAATATGCATCACCAGTAAGTAGGAAGTGATCTAATATAGCTGTATGAGCAACAGTATCAGCTTTTAAATAAACTATGGTACTACGTCAGCCCGCAAGTGAACACTTGTCAACTTTTTGGAAGGTAAATTGACCGATGCCGAAAAAAATTGGCTGATGTCCTGAATGTTATTCCTTAGTAGGAGCACCTGTGTTCAAATGAAATGTAAATAAATTCTACCATTGTTGGCATGCTTCCTGAGCTCGCATACTTGGAGTTTTGAACCTTACCCTTTCACGTTACAATTGAAAATGTAATATATATCGAAGATTTTTACTTGTTTTTGTTTTTCCCAACTAGATTTTTTAATTTCTGATTCTTTGTCAGGGCTTACCTTACGTTGAACTCAAGGGTGGTGACAAATGGCCATTGTTTTCTGTCAGTCTATCAAGAAAGGTCATCCTCTATATCCAGGTAACTGTTTCAATTTTTCCTCGTCGTGACGACGGAGGTACGCGTGAATTGGTGGGAAGCTTCATTTACCTTTCCATTTTCTTACAATTCCTGTAGGAATAAAGCAGACCATAACTTGTATCTCTGCTTTGTATGTGTGAGTGGTATAGTGAGTAGAAAATGACTCAAATTTTTTTTATTTTGACTGCGAGAGTAACTTGTAATTTTCAATGAAATTCGTTTGCAAACCATCCGATTCAGTTACCTCTTAAATTTAGCGCCCTTTTCACCACTCTCGCCATCGCCATCATCAGTCACAAACGTCCCCCCTTGTAAGTACGTTTTGAATTTACTAAAAATTTAAAAATTACTGAAAACTGCGTTTTAGCTTGACGACTATCAAAGTTGCATGTGGAAGGGAGAAATTGAAATGTGGAAGGGAATGGACGAGCTCACAACATTCACTTTGCGTCCAACGCCTGAAGATGCTGCTTATGGGAAGAATCTGGTAAGTTTGCAATAACAGCATCCTAAAAAATTTTTTAAGTCAAAACTTGTCAGGATAGGTTCCTTGTGCAGCTTGTTTTAGATGTCACTGAATCTTATCTATCAGTCCTTCTCAACGGTTGAAATGGTGCTGTCATGATTAATTCTTTGAGACAGGGGTTTCAAAGTTGTTCCCTCAACTGTGACTTTGATTACTTTAGTTTTCATGTAAATGAGCTCAAGAAGCCGTAGTGCAGCATAAGTGTCAGATGAACGTTTACTCCACGTATATATCGATTATCTATTGTAGGAGCTGGGAGTTTTCGCCACCTTTGATGGCGCAATGAACATCACTCTGTATAGTCCGTACTGGATGGTGAACAAGACTGGACTTTACCTCGAATACATGGTACTAATGCAACTTTAGTGTGAAGCGCTAAATAGATAAATAGATAAAAAGCCGGTTTATGAGTTGGAAATGTATTTTTTAACCAGTTAAAGTTTTTACGTCTGACGTATTTTTGTTTTGAAATACTCTATGCATTTCAGGCTTCTGATGACGACACTGTCATTCCTCATCCAGTTTCCTTGACAGAGCCGGTAATGTTCTCCTACCGAGGAAAAGGAAAACTCTTTGCCAAGAAGACGGTAAGGCAGCAGCTGTAATATCTGGGTTACAACCAATGAAAATTCGATCTGTCAACTTGTCTGTGGGGGTATCGTCCTTGTTAATTTTGCCTTTAGTTCATCAATGAACTTACCCCTTTTTATTCGGCATTACTCATCTGGTGAGATCTCGAAAGGTAGGGCTTACAGTTCTGTGATTGGTACCCATACATAAAGGTAGTGAGAAGAATTTAATTGTATCGAACCCTAGAGTAGGGCCACTGATAGGTTTGTGAGGAGGCGGCTAATGCTCTCAAAAATCCGTTGAACGGTTGTTTCCATAGGAATGAGTTGAGTAGCAATTGCCTCCAAGACATCGCATATTTCCCTATTTAAAAGGTTCTCTTTCGTGTAATTTTTGACAGGCCCGTGTTCGTCTGGCAGCTGGTGAATGGTCCAACAAGTTTTCTCTTGATGCAGCAGGTAGTGGTGGAGATCTTAAAGTCAAGAAAAATGGAAAACTGCACGAGGTAAGTGAACAGTGTCAACAAGTTTTGATATTTTCCATGAAAAGTGTGCATACCTCAGTTACCTTCCTTAAACGATGTTTTAATTTTACCTTTTTTGTGTAGGTCGGTACGCAGATTACTTTATCTTACTTCAGTTTGACCAAGATAGTGGAGTTTACACCCTTCCATCTAGTAAACAATCACACAGAGGTACGAAATACTCTTATCAAGTTATTTCTCGTTGACGGTGCTGCTTGATGTTTCTTGCATTTGTGCCCTGAAAACAAAATGAAGAAAGTTTCTTGCCCAATGTTCTTTTATCTTGTTTTAGTACCCAGTGTCGCTGTCAGATTCAGAAGGCCAAGGGGCAACTTGGGTAACAGTGCAACCAGGAGAGGTAAGGTGACCTTTCATCTTTGTTAGAAATTGCGCCTTGTTGAGTTCTTTGTTGGTTCTTTTCTTGCCTTGAGGAATTTTTTTCGTGTTCTTTAATAGTCCTGTATCATGAAAATCAGCGTTGCTAGATTCCAGTTAAATCTGAGCGGATGCCTAAGACTTAGTAGAGATTTAAAAGCCGTATTCCAAAAGAGAAGCTCTCCGAGACTTGTCCGCGTCAAGCTGTTTTCAATATATTTTTGATTGAAAATAACTTTTGTTACGAGGGTCACTTAAGATGAGATTTTTTCCTATTTTAGTGCGTACCATTCTGGCCAGTTTCCTTCCCTTCAAAGGATCTGACCATCAAAGTTGGTGATAGTGAAGAAATCTCACCAAGCTTTCACTTTGAACCTGATGTCACAGTGCTGCTGAGAATGAACGGCAAGGTGGGACGTCCTGAGGCAAAAAAATAGAAAATAAACAAATTCATAGAGCTGGCAACGAAGGTCCCTATTCTTTAGTTCTTGTTTCCTGTTAGAGTATGTTGTTGTTAACTCGTCGCCTGCAAGCCTTTTTGGCCAGTTGCGCACAAGCGACAAAATGCACGCCAAGAAAAGAAAACATACGCTATATGCCAATGTTATTTGTTACCGGTGTTAACTACATAGCATATAACATAGTGCAAGAACGTAACACAATATCCGTGCTGTTTTGTTGGTGTCGATGTTGAGTTAGCCACCCAAAGTATTTTATCTTATCATTCCAAGTGTAGTTTTTAGCAAGTTTCTAGTGATCCTAGGCTTTGTTGCGTATTCGAAGGCGAAGCCAGGAAGGTTCAGCATCAGTGATATTTATAGTTAAAGTTGTAGTTATATTTATAGTTACAGTAAGTTCTCACAGACGTACATGTAATTACAATTGCTCTCTTTCTCGTAGGTTGGAGCGGTGTGTGCTGACATGTTGACTAAAGATTCAGCTGCTATCATAACGATCACTCCATACTTCTCTGGATCAGCACCCGTGAGGCTAGAGAACTGCACTCAACTAGAAATATGCTACAGACAGATTAGGTAATTTACGCTCTCATTGTTGTAAGCCATGCTCATAGTTAGACTTGCTTTCCTTCTTTCGTGCTCTCTCGACTTCTGGCACGTAAGCATGCCGGACCGCATAACGATTTTGTCAATCATCCACAAAAATGGGACAAACAGGGAACAGTGAAAATCAATCACTGAGAAGAAATTGTAAAAGAAAGCAGGTGCGCAAAAAAAAAAAAACTAGCACAAGAAGGGGAGTCTCGAAATTGGATGCCAAATTCACAGGAAGACAGAAACGGCTGCCGTAGATCACTATGGTAAGTCGTTTTAATAGCTTTCGTGCCGTTGCGGAGAATTTACGTTCTTCTCTTTGTTTTGTTCAGATGCAAGGAGCACTGTCTACATCCTAACCAGTGTGTGTTGTTCGCTTGGGATGAACCTTCTTCCGCGAAAGAGTTCATTTGGTTTGTCAAAGGATCTGAACAGAAAATCAAGACTGACCTGTCAACGGTGTGTCGTCAGTGGCTAATGCAGTAAAGTACTCTTGTTTGTTGGGCTTGAGGATGTCCATCTATCAGCATATTGTTCAGCGCGCACCTTACTGTTGTCCATCCATGTCTTGTACTTTTAAAAAACTGAGATAATCGGCTTGAATAGAAGTTTGAGTCGAGCCGCCAAGGGGATCCCTCCTCTTTTTGTTGTTGTTGGTGTCAGATTTGTCTTGTATCATATGCCTCACATTCGAATGCAACTTACTGCAAATGATGTCAATTGTTTATTGTGATCTTTGTGCAAAATGTACCAGCAGTGATAATTTGGCTCCCATTATTTTCAGTTGTACTATTGTTTTCTCTCGGAGCTAGAGAGAAAGTAGAGTCCGTGCTGAATTGTGTTTGTGTTTTTATTTTCATTATAGACTGGTTATGACGCGTTTGAGCATGGTGGAAAGACGTTTTACTGGGCAGCATTCCTGGACGGTCTGCAGCGTGTGTTACTCATCATTGATGACTTTACACTGGCTTACAGAGCGCAATTGGTAAGTGCTTGTTGTGTCCTGATAAACAGCGAGAGTGTTCACGTGATGCTCTCTGTGTCTTGTGAAATTTAGCTTTGTCATAACTTTTTACTTTGCTTTCCTTTCCTTAAAATCAAGGCGTGGGATGGGGTTTGGTCAGGGATTGGGGTAGTGGTAGTAAGAAACAAAGTGACGTGGTAGTGCTGGGTGTGTACTGAGCCCTTCCAATGACGTTTAAAACAGGGGTCTTAGAAAGTAGGCAGTTACTTGGTTGTAGTTACTGGACGTTCGTGTGAATTATACGAATGGTGTTTATTCCAGGAAAGAACTTATGTCTAGATAATAAAGGACTTTGAGGACTGCAGTGTATGTCTAGATAATAAAGGACTATAAATGTGTTAGAACGCTGGCATCTTTATGGTCTGAGTTTTGTTGTTATTATATTTTTCTTCCTCAAGGCACAAAAGGAACGGCCGTCGCAGCGCATCACTTTAGGTCTTCAGAGTGTTGGCCTGTCTCTTGTCAACAATGAAAAGAGCATTGAAGTCGCCTACATTGGAATCAGACCGTAAGAACTTTGCAAGTTATTTGATCATTGTGAACTTGACCGCTCATCGATCAACTCATGTGAAATATCAAACATTCAGGATTTACGTCTAGTGGTCTATCGATACTCTTACGGCTTTCTAGGGAACCATTAAACAAACGTATAATCTGAAGTATCTTGGACATTAATAACACCCTGCTTGAAATTGCGAGAATCATGTTTTGTGAAATGTAATTTTTAGAGCTTTGTGAAATTGGGTCCTTGCGAGAAATTAACTACTTATTAACCAAGAGTGAGGTCTTGACAGGAACATCTCCAACCGAGATCTTGCTGTATTGACCGAGCAGACCGAACGTCCGTTGTTTATGACTCTTTGCTTTAGTTTTGCGGGCTCGTAATCGGCCCGTATGCATTACGAAGGAATAATGTCTTAGAATTAGCGAATCAGAGCGTGAGTTAAATCCGCTACAAATACAAGCCATATAATAAAATGAAGTATTTTTACCTGAAGAAGGTGGTTAAAAATATAACAATTTCAAATGTACAATTTAAGTGCTTGGTCAAACTGTTGTCAAATTGTAGGAGTGATGTTATCTGGGAAGAACAGAAGAAGAAGGGGCGATGGAAGGCTCTCAAGGTGCGCCTCTCTGAGCAGTTGGAAGGTGCTTGGACTAAAATACAACGAGATCTGTCTATGGGATCCACTCAGAGTTACATCTACAAGTCTGCTGACTTGGAGGTGAGTATGCCTATGGTGTCTTTGAATACTTGTTACTTGTTGTTATCTCACCAACATGGATGTAATTGTCTACAGGCATTTCAGTACAATATTACGCCAGTTTAGAACAGAAATCAATGGCTTTTGAAAAATCTTTTCTAACAAAATTTTTTGACTTTTCAGATGAAAGGTTTTTGGTTGTTTAATAACTTCAGTGTAGGAGAGATTTTTTCATTTTTGTAGCGTGATAACAATAGCTTTTAAATGTATCTTTTTCGTTTGTTTCGTTGTTTGTTGCTATAGATAACTTAACTTATAACAAAGGTACTGTAGTTGACGCACCAAATGTGGTGAAAATCGTGACCTTATGTTATACTTCTATAAGAATTTGGTTATATCAACTAAGTTGAAAATGTAAATTGGCCACCGTAACGAGTTATAAAGCTGACGTTTCGAGCGTTAGCCCTTCGCTCTGACGAAGGGCTAACGCTCGAAACGTCAGCTTTATAACTCGTTACGTTGGCCAATTTACATTTTCAACTTAGTTGATATAACCAAATTACCTAGTTACCCACCGGCGCATATAAGAATGCTTTTTGAGGGAAAATCCAAGATTTGATTCTTAAATCCAAAAACGGATTAATCCAAGGTCACTCGGATCATGGTGCAACTTAAGAAATGTAAGAATCCTGTTGCCCAGAGCGGATTTTTTCGGTTCTTTGATGCCCCATGATCCGAGTGATCTCGGATTAATCTGTTAAGTAAAGAAACGGAAAATCTGGTTTTGGATTTAAGAATCCAAACTCGGGTTTTCCCAAAGAAACGCTCCCTAGGGTCTAATTTTACCTCTCTTTTTGTGTTGTGATCACTTCAGGTTGATTTTCAACTGATGGAAATTATGCGGCCCACACGTCAGATCATTAGAAGAACTTTCACACCAGGAGTGTCTTTAGAGTTCCTTGCGTCACCGAACGAAATGAGTTTTTTTGCCAAAATTAACTCGGTTCAGGTAAGAGACAACAGCAAAGATTTTAGCTTTAGTCCGATCAGTCCAAGGAAGATCTTGAACCTTCAACGTAGTCTGTGGTGATATTTTAACCAAATTTGCGGACGTCATCAGTAGTGGATCTGTGATAACTGCCGAGATTTCCGTCCACAGCCTTTTTGCAGCTTGAAACAAGAAGCTTGATTGGTGTAGTAGTTCAAAAATATTAAAGTTGTTCTCGAATTTGCATCGTCCGATTAATAATAATAATAATACAAGAATTTATATCGTCCGATTGTCTTCGTAATCATTTGAACGATCTTTTGTGAATGCTGAATATTGTTCCTGTATTTGTTCATCCACAGCTTGACAGCCAGGTCCCGGATGCAACCTTTCAAACTGTTCTCTACCCAGTTCCCCCTCCAAAGTCTCTCGCAGCAGAAAACGGTAAGAGTTTAAAGTCTTTCGCTGCTTATGGGCATATTCTTGCTTTCCAGCCTTTAGGAGGTGCATGTATAAATAAACGAACTCTTTGGTTGGATGCTTGGTTAGTTAATGGGTAGGTGGGTGGTTTGGTTCTTTGGATGATGACTCGCAGAACTGATTGTTAATCCTGGATTAACTTGATGCTGGCGCGAACACCGGAGCAGTGGCGTGACTTTAAATGGGCGCTGTTTCTGTTCCTGTTCTTTCTAACTGATAATAAGTACTCTTTGTAATAGCACCAAAGCCGTACATTGAATTGAGCCTGGACATTAAACAAGGGGAGCACACACATGTCAATGAAATCAAGTAAGTCACATTGGACAACAGTGTAAGGTGTGAGTGAAGCCTGAATACTAGTTTTCTGAACCGGTCGTCGTACATTTCTGTACGACTATGGCACTTCTGAGGATTGGCTGATGCATCACGAAAATGTGCCTTAGTTGATGGTCACAGTATATACAAAATAGTCGTTAATGACCGTTGAAAAATAATTAAGGTTAGATCTAACAAATTCCAATGGAGATAAACCCCAAATTTGTAGTCCTGGTGGTGAGAGTTGGACGCTTCTGGACGCTTCCCAAAGATTTAATAAGTGGACGTGCGATTTACGTTGATTTGTTTTGTCTCACGTCGTGTGCACTGTGCTTCTAGGTACTTTAAGGTACTTATTCAAGAGATGGACGTGAAAGCCGACATGGGATTCCTTATGGCTCTACTTGGACTCATCTCCTCTGACGCGATTGATAGGAGCCAAGAGGTAACAAACATCGTGGCTGTCCTAATTATAATCCCGTGTTGCACCGCTTGTGCAGGGAGGCCAGTTAAGATTTTGGATATCCAGCACATTTTTGCCGGGCATTTCCAACCAAGATGGCCTCCGAAACCCTTCGAGAAGTTCACTAAGAGTAAAACATCAGTTACATTTATTCTTCTTCCCATGTCACTCCTGGAAATATTTCCTTTCCCTGATCATTCAAGGGAAGCTGTTTACTAACTTGCCTCGTAAATATCGGTGAACAGAGTACATTTTCCAATTTCTGGAGGGAAATATGTTTTGTTTCCACAGGCTACCCAGTATTCGTGGGATAAAAAACGCGTCCATGACAAACTAGGCGAGGCGTTTGCTGTTCAGGTATGTAGCTCAGTGTTTTAAATAAATCTTGAAATAAACTTCGCTGAATCGTAATGGAACGTTTATTTGTGTTCTCCGTTGCTTCAGGCTGCCTTGAGTGACACAAGGAATTTCTTTGACTACTTCCATCTGTCGCCGCTTAAGGTAAGATGTCCTTACTAGTAGCCGCCTTCTGGCTTTTTCAACGGAGTTGTGACGTGTTTACAAGGAATCGTATTGTTGTACTGAGTTCAAAGGTGTTAGTTTTTGAAGCCAGCTTCTTGCAGTCATCATCAAGGCTTCAAGAAACGCGAGATCACCACAACATTTCGGGTCGCCCCATAGAAAAAAACAGGCGTTTTCCAAATGGAGTGCTATCTTCATTCCGCGTTTATCCTCTGTAATTTTTGAGTTTCTTTGTAACTCACAGCTAACAAGCCAATGGAAGAATGAAAGCTTCGGCACATCCTTAGTTGATTATTTAAGGTGCTACGTCACGACTTGCCAAAGTTTAGCCTAATTTTTTTCAAGTTTGTCGTTTGTAATCTGTGTGAATCTTTTCCATCCTTAACAATCCTTGTTACTTTATGGTTTATCATTATGTGCTTGGTGTTTCTCTGTATTACTAAACTACTATTTTCACGTTTTCTTCACTTAAATGGTATTTTTGTTTATGGTCAAAATGGTGTGACTGAGGTCCTTGAATTTTGATTCTCCTTACAGATTCATTTGAGTTTATCTCAACTGGGTGGTGGCGCAGGGGGTGATAAATCACAGACTCATATCGGCGGCAGTTTTCTGAGCCTGTTATCACAAAGTGTCGGAGTAGCAGTCACCGAAGTACAAGACGTAGAATTCAAGTGAGTAACTGGTCATGTGAGTACGTTTGCTATGCTTTCGGAGAACTTCTTGTGTTTGGTGTAGATTCGCCCATCCTCGATTCCCCTCCCTTTTTGTTTGTAGAGAGAGAGAAATTGCTATTGAACAAGGTGCCGTATTTCTGGCACTGCCACTGTTATATCAACACACTTACTATACTTATTTGAGCAACTAAGGAATTGCTGTGGAAGTACCGGGTTTGTTCTCGGACAAAGTTGTTTTGAAGAGTTTTCTGAGTTTTCCTTTCGTCGTTGTAGGCTTGCATATTTTGAAATTAAGGACAAAGTGTACACCCAACAGCAGTTGATTGACGTCGCTACCAAGCATTACATCAGTCAGGTAAATAAATCACTACAATAAACCGTTGCGATGAATCTGCTTTGTTAGTTATGCAACTATCTAGTTTGGTCATCACTGTGTTTAAGGGAACAGTTTTTATAGTAACTCGGTAACGTCTTGTTGGAGCACTCCTCAATT
>OMLO01000897.1_pt1 | contig 21465 bp, 8 predicted proteins | sample 1674811 | NCBI WGS metagenome assembly OMLO01 (sample SAMN06265003, study PRJEB25207) | coral metagenome | isolation source: Coral host | place: Mexico:La Bocana,Puerto Morelos, Mexico | collected 2008-11-13 | reverse complement strand
GAGTACAAATATCGTGTGATATTTGTACTCGTTTCGCGCGTTATTTGTACTCTACGAAGCAGAGTTGGATAATAATTATTGATACTTGCTGTACTCCATAGTTGTAACATATTGGTATTAGCTTTATTGTTAATCTGTTCTACGGAAAACTCGCGTCTGATCCTTTCCATGGATATATCGATTGCCGTAAATATAAATTATCAGCAGACTTGAACCTATTTTCAATATTTGGTACAATTTACACATCTGTCCGTTCAAGAAAAGACTGTTCGGTATGGCCCATGGAAAACAGTGAATCAATAGAACTTGCAAGATCTTGCAAGATTTGTCAGGATCAAGGTCTTAACTAATTTGTTTAACTGTAACTTTGACATTGTTTTCCTATCGAGAAGGCCTTAAGGTCGAGTTCACCAGCTCTTTGAGGGGTAAAATACGTATGAGAAAAATAACTGGATCCTTTATCACTAGACTTTAAGTCCGTTTAAGCAAGGCAAACGTCAGAGAGGGTATCTGCTAAACTTTTCCGAATGTTTTCTCTCAAGTATTGTTGCCCAAATCATAAGTGTTTTGAATTGCACATTTAACGACCTCCGAAGGGTTGGGTATGAGGGGGATATGGGACTGAACAAGTAGTAAACACGATGAAGTTATGTTAATTTATTTAAAGTTGACAAAAAGCCTTTAAACAATGAGGGAATATAATGTTTTCAATGGGGACTGACTATTATCCAGTGTGGCAGCATTATTTTAACGAGGTGAGATGCGTGTTATTATTAGCTATATATGTAACACACCGAACCTCCGAGCATGCATCAAATCAACCCGCCAATTATCATCATCAACACGGAATAGACCGTTCGAAAAATAGACGAACAGGATTTGCATCTTTTTAACCCATTTTAGGCCAAAAGGGCCAAAAGCGCCACCGATCAAGCCAAATCGGTCACCAATTCTTTTGAAGACACCTGTCATCCTTTTTGTGGACCAAGCGTAAGAGACCTTCATATTGACTGTCCGCAAGAGAGCTGACATGAAAGGATTCATTCAGAACGAGTCAAGTCGAGCGAGTCGGTAAGATCATTTCAAAAGGAAACATAACATTCAGTTGAAAGGCCATCAGATCAAGGCGCTTTGCCGGTCCGAAGACTGCAGCAAACAATTTCTCTTTTGTAAACAGACCTTCGCACACTTCACGCTCATAACGCAGTAAGCGAAAATCAATTATTTCAGTTTGAATTTACATATTAAGAGAATCCCTAGAAAACATGGTTTTAGAGAATTGAACCAATACATTCTTTACATCCACCTGCGCGATTTTGACGAGGTCATTTACATCCAAAAGGTACTCAAATGTGTTTACTTTGGCACGCTTTGGACGGATTCAGATGCAAAGCATTTTTAACGGGAATAAGTTGTTTTCTAATAACAATTCTCTCGACATTTGCTGCCTTGTGTTTACTAGCCAGAGAGAAACCAGAGAGGCAAATTGACACTCAATTTCATTGATCAAATTCAAAACAAGTGAACTAGTATAAAATGTAAAACAAGTACCCAGTAACCAGTAGACAAGTAAACTAGTAAACAAGATTTTATAGAATTGAACCAACACATTCTCTAAATCCACCTGCAATGTTTCACTTTAGCCCGCTTTTTCATAATGCGAAAAGAAAAAACCTAGTTCCGAGTTCTTCACCTTCCCCAAACATTGAGAACGAGATGTAATTTTGATACCCTCGGCTTCTTTTGTATATGTTTACGAGCGCTAAAGGTTGTACTGAACGAAATAGGGATCACATATAAGAGAAAATTAAAGCCTTAGAAAGTAAACTATGGCAAGGAGATAACGATTAGTTCGTGTCGCTCTGGCTCAGTTGGTGGTGGTAAAAGAGTATCGATTGAAGGTTTTTTGCTACCCTGAAATTTCAAGATACAATACTGTCTTACAAAGCAATAAGTTATTCATAACTACAAATTTTACTTCTATAATTAATTGTTTCTGTTTCCTAGTTCATAGGCTAGCTCTTTATATCAACGCAATGGATTCGCCGTCAAAATGTTCCAAGTGCAATTTTGTTTTAAATGGATGCTTGGATTCTTGGCGAATGAGTGGCGCCGTTTTTTTTCATTTTCCACTCACTGAAAATTAAAGGTTTGTATCCTCAACTATCTCTTGCATCATGGCGCCAGCAGTAATGGTAAGCGTTATCGTTTGAGTCTCCCTGTGGCACTTTGTCTTAATGAGCTTGGAGTCTTTGCAAATTGCAGCTCGTGTAAAGGTATTTTCATCACATCCCTCCTCAAGATTTACATCAATAGCGCCACTGTCCTTCACGGCAGATAGGACAGTGGGCATTTCTGTTTCTACTGTTTCTAGCTGACTTTTGAGTGCATCAGTTTCAGCAAGACCAAAAAGTTCTCCTTCCAAATTGTTGAGGGGAAGAAGCAAAGCCAGACAGCAAGAAAAGGACCAATGTGGTTTTTTTCGCCATTCCTTGAGGTAGCGATATAGGCTCACTGAGTACTGGACTAAAAAGCAAATGATCAATAAAAAGTAATTCCCGAGTAAGTAAACGTTCTTATTCCCAAATATAGATAATCATGAGATGAAAATTTGTATTTGAAATCTTTGCGCGCCATGGTTAAATCCGCCCGTATCGCCAGATGTTCTCCTACATTCCTTGTCATTAAGCGTCATCTCAAGAAAACTGCAATTAAAATTTGTATCCAAGTCATGCGTTTTGGTAAATCACATACTACATGCACTATCATAAGCAGGCGAGTTTGATGGAGCCATACTAATCGATCCAAGGTGATCATGGCGACAACAAACTTTAATGTAAAGTTTCTTAATCGGGTTTCTTAATAAGGTGAGGTGTTGCTGGTTAAAATAAATTTGGTTTTGAGCTTCCTAAATCTTAATGGTGTTAGCTTAGATTTACCATTGGCTTCAAGCATTAATGTTCGCCTTCCTTTCCTAGTTTCAGTGACTTGGTAAAAATGCGTTGTTGTGCTGGCCTAGCTGAACCATATCTCGACGAGACCGATCTCACTCAATACGCCAGCTTGTCCCATATACAGGTAGCTCTCAAATTAAGCTTGCCCTGTACAAGTCTTAGTTTGTTCATTTTTTAGTTAGCCAATAACTTGCCTGGGCTCTTGCTCATTTAGCGACTGAGAATGAAAAGTTCCTCGCTTTTCTCCACCCAGGTGTACTAGCGGGCACCCATCCAGGGAGTAGTATAGATACTGATGGGGCCTGATGGGGCGCTTTGCTTTAAATTGGAGGACTCGAACCAAATAATTAAATTAAAAAAGCTAAAATGAGCTATTATTTGCTAAGAGTTATATAAATAAATTAGCCGTTATTAACGGGTTTCTTACCAAACAGTAAACCGATGACCAAAGCATTTGCTCCGAGCACCAAAATGTTGAGTAATACACCGTCCAAATATGGGTCCATGGAGGCTTCTATATTCTCTGCAGGAATTCTGCTAGCTGCACCCACTGTCAAGTTAAAAACTGTAACGGCAAGGGAAGCCGACATCAGCCTGTTGTCGAACTCGTCTTGTATTGGGCGGATCCAGCAGAAAAGTATTCCATACATCCCCGCGATAACCAATGCCAAGCCGATGTAGGACCTGCTCTCTTGTCCCACAAGGATCAGACCAGAAGTAAGGATTACCTTTCGAGACATCTCAACCAGTTCCCAATACCATGACCGAGGTTTATAATTTTCAAACAGAAAACGCATCCCTGTGATCATTTCCCTGCTACCTCCAAGATGTTGTGTTGTCTTGGCGTCTCCTGATGCTAATATCAAGTTTCGTTGTTTCCAAAGAGCTATAAAAGAGGCTGTAGGAAGGGCAACGATGTATGCAGTAGAAATGTACGCTCCAATAAGAAAGTACTGATACTTAGGTCCTTGGCACTGTACGCTGTAATCTGCTTTCAAATACTTGTTGCACAACTCTTCCTCTTCATCTTGACAAAGCTTGTGGCAAGCAAGTGGCATGACAGCAGCTGTCTTCGAAAAGGTACTTAGATAAGTCACGTAGAGGACGAAAAACAAATTTCTGTACACAAGTTCTTTTGTCTCTGATATCTTTCTTGACTTTTCTCCGTCCTCCAGGTTTTCTCTTCTGGTGATAATCACTTTACGTACAGTGTAACCAATGCCAAAAAGGCCAATGGTAGTGACGTTTATCGCCATCATCGTAAACAGACTTCCAAACGCATCAACGTGTGATCCTGGGAAAAGACAATGAAGGGGTGTAATCTGAAGAAAGTTCAGTTGGAGTATTTCTGAGTATTTCGCGATAGTCTCCAGGGAGTCGGGCCATTTTATGTAGGAAAACGCTTCCAGTAAGCCACATGTGACTTGAAAAAAGCCAATTACGATCTTAAGTTTAGATAGAACTATGTCTATTAGAGAAATTCCTCGAGTCTTCTTAACCTTTCGTTTGCTCATCCACACCAAAGTTGCCATGATAATTGATATAGAGACTAAGATGATCGACAACTGTCCTACAATCCACTTCTTCGATGGGCACCTCTTGCAAATCTGCATTTGTTTATAGTAGTTTAAACTGCAGACTCCACAGAGGGGTCCTTCGTACCCCTTTTCACACAGGGAATCCAAACCACCTTGGCAAGATTCCTCTCTGAGGCATTTATAAGCATCAGGTATTGGATAGGGGAATTGTATCAGGTAAGCATCGAACGATGGCTTATCCTCCAAAAGATTTTTAATAAAATCTTTGTATCGATCTTTGTAGATCTCGTTGCGCCATTTCCACCAATACCCAGGTTTCAAAGAGGCAGATTCATTCTTGCATTCTAGTCCACCATTTCCACATTTGTAACATTTCTTGAACAAATGGACTCGATAAAATCCTTCCAAGCATTTACAAGCACGATATTCAGCGAAGAAATCAGTATCTGTTCCTGTGTAGGGGGCAAAAGAACCTTGAATTAAAAAAAGACAGTTCGACACAGTTCTCTTGCCTTCTCAACGCAATGCATGAGAACAAGGTCTATCTAAGCTTTGGATGGGTCCAATTTTAAGGCAAGTATTTCGAATGTCGAATCATTCGAATCTTACCAATGTTCAGGCCCGAACCCGCAGTGGAAGAGTCATAAGAACCCCGAAGAGACTCGACCTCTCCCCGGAAATTGTTGAGTTTCTGTTGTAATATATTATGGTATGACTTGTGTGTTCGCAAGTCAAAGAGAATTGTAGTCGATTTCGAGTTGTCCACCGAGATTAAGTGTGTGAATTAATCACTCATTGATACGTGGAATTAAGGCCACTACATGTTGAGCTGAAAAGCCAGAGCGCAAGGCCCAGTGGCCAAACGTGGTAAAACGACGTTGAAAAAGAAATAAATGTGTTGATTGGTTACTCGATGTCTCAATAAGCTTACAGGAAACTATAATTTTGCCTGTACATAGCACGAGACTCCAACGGAAACTGAACGACGATCATGATGTGGAGCATCAGTAACTCGATGAGCTAAATGTTTCAACAAGTTTTCTCCAGACATAACTTTAGTCTGTAGATAACATGATCATGACACTGAGTGGTGATCACGCCTTTTACAGCACTAACGGTACTTCGCAAACCCTGGCATTTTTGTAAGAATTTTTGCCCTTATTTCTCAGCTTGGTCAGATAACAATGGAAAAGGAGGTTCTTAACGTAATTCGTATTAATTGTTCAATGTTATTCGCTGAAGTGTGTCACTTAAAATCAATAATCAATAATAAAACTCTGGCCTTAACAACCGCAATCAATGTAGTTCAATCAGTGCCGATGTATCTATTATCTAGCATTAAATTATATAATAAACAGTCTCGGCTTTTAATTTACTGGCTGGAATATCAAAATAACACAATATTTTCATTGAGCATACTGTATAAATTGACATTTGCAAGGAAAAACAGAACCAAAGTTGATTGCCCTATATAAGCTCAATGGTTGACCTTTTTCTTTCGAGAAAACCAGGAAGGGATACTTCACCACCTGTAATGTTGTTTTTTAGCCACGTTTCTATAACGGTTAGTACGGAGATCTGCCTTTAGGCTTGGCTAAATCTATATATTACCTACATATAACATTGAACTAGCTCAATCATAATACAATTTCCTCACTGCTTACCCTCAGGACACGACTTGCAATCTTGAGGTAGTTTTCCTGGTGTTTTATCAAACGGAACAAAAGAACCAGTTGGACATTTCTTGCAGCTTGTGCTCACATGACCGAGAGTGTCAGAGTAAAAACCTCCTGAAAAAACGATAAGTGCAACATTGACGGTACACCAGCTAAGAAAGATCAGATATCATGCAAATCATTGCTAAACGTTTCGGTTTACTTTTTTTAATATACTGCTCTGTTCGGTGAGAAAAAATTCTCGGCGAGCGGGCGGCTTTTTTGTGGTATAGAACTGCTGTGAGCATTTGCGGGCTTTACACGCCAAGGTAATCTTACATACCTGGCGGGCATTCTGTGCATCCATCAGCTCCTCGAGAGGAAGAATTGGAAAATGTTCCCAGCGGACATGGTAAGAATGTATCATAATCTGAGCTATTATCAGGTATCTCTCTAAATCCCATGGCGTAGAGAGCGGAATTGACGAGCATTTTTTGAAGCAAATCAGGTGCTTTGAATATGATAGCTTCTGCATAAGAGTCGATTGGATTCCTAGGAGAGAGTAAATCGCTTTGTTTTCACTATAATAAGTTACTGTTTTCGTGCTTTAGTTTAGTTTCAAGTTTCAATATTTTCAGCGTGCAAGGAAAACACGGGTGTAAACTTGTTCATACATCTATACGCCAATTTTTTCAGTTACTATGGCGCCGAATGTAACGTAACATTATATTGTACGTCACCGGGCAAGCAAGTCACCTTTATAATGTTGCTCTCACGACCATAGAAGTGAACGTTCTATGATTAGTTCTAGGTATGCCATACAGTTATCTACATTGATCAATACGATTTCTATCACTAAAAAGACAGTATAAAAAGCATAACCTTTGAGGAATGTTTGAGCGGATCAAGGGTACTGAAAATACCAATGTTCCTTTTGAATACAACAGAACGTAGACTTTTGAAAAAAGTTTTTGTATTCCTACTCTGTCGTTTAGGGTTCTTGTGAAAATGAACTTTTTTCCTCAAATTCAATTTTCAACTCAAGTTAACTCGCATTTACGCATTTTAATTTACGTTTTACATTGTTAACTTTTATCCTAGGTTTTGCGACTTGCTTATCCCTAGGACTTTTAACTCGCGTCCAGTGGGAAACGGAACAGCTGAATGTGTTCACCACTTTCTGTCTTCATGTAAAATGTTAGAAATAATTGCTTGATTTCAGAACAAAAAAATATAGCAATCAAGCATTGTAAGTACTTCAAAATTATAGCAACAAAGCAAGCTGATTTTAATTTAAAACACTAACAGATAAATTGTACTGCTCTGGTCAGGAGAACGATATTTCAATGCTCCAACGGTTCTATTTATAATAACCCTGAAACGAGAAACGATAACAGTTTTATAGTGTCACCAGTTTGTTATCCCATCGCAATTAAGCTATAGTTTAATTTCTCCTAAAAAACAAGGGAACGTTCATTTCCAGAAAAGAAAACCTACGTCGTACAAAATGGCAGTTCTGTACACTGTGCAGTTTCATGACGCAAGCGTTTCTGTGTTTATACACATTTAATACTGCAAAAGAATCTATTTATGTTACGTTTTGGGCTAAGTCAGTCAGACCTCAAGCTGTTCTCTTTAGAAGGTGGAAGTCCCGAAGGAATGTTGAGGCACCATGACGGTGGATAGTAAGTCCTGATGGTATATGTCCGCACATGACGGATACAGTGAATATTCATAGGGAGTAAGTAGTCCTACTCATAAAAACCAGTAAAAATGCCGGTCATAACGCAGGTCCCCTAGCCTTAAACCAGCAACAGCTTTTAAATATTATTAGCTAGTAATCCAATGACTGGAATACGTTACATTTGACAATCTAATCCATAGAGGCCAACAAAAGACTCAAGGTTCAATATCTTCAGCTTTGTCCGTAGCAAATATCTATCAAAAATAACATAATATTTATCGCTATTGTATGGAAAGGAAAGAATATATTTCCTACAAAATTTCTAAGAAATGGAGAAATTTGATGCCAAGTAGTAAACACTCTAAATCATTCTGTGTTTATCTATTCTCAAGAGTTTAAAAAACGGATTGTTTCAAAATTTTTAATATCCGCTAAGGAGTGCTTTTTATCCCTAAAGATTTCACCGTTAAGAATAAGACCAAAATAATTACTCGGGAAACTGGAACCTTACATGAAGAATAGAAATGCTACAATTATTCAGCTGTGATCACTTGTAAGAGTCGTTTGCTTTAACACTGGGAATTAACCATCCACTTAATATTGCTTGAACAGTTTACAACCAGAGCAACTCTGAATTTCTTTAATAAAATACTTCAATAAACTTCTGCATTAATAAGTGTTACTTACATGCTTAAACCTGTACCTCCGATGTGTCCAAATGCCTCAGGTTCAATTATCCTTATGGGATTATCTGATAACATTCTTGAAAAACAAAGGCCGAAAAACGAAAATAATAAGAATAATTCGTCGAAAACCCGTTTGTACTAAGTGATTAATATAGTGTTTATCCCCAGTACACAATTCAATACAGCTTATAATTGTACCAATCTCGTATGGCTAAGGAATGCATTATAATCTCGAGCGATTCAGTTACGTCACTGTCGTACTGCCTGGTGTTGTCTTGTATTAGAAGGATTATTGAAAGTGGAATTGTTATGTATGAATACTTCTAATTTGGATTCCAATCACTTGTGTCGACTACTCAAAGAAAGATTTAGTTTCAGATATTATTTTTCATCCATCCCCAGTTCTATCGTTTTCATCTTTTCTTCTTTTCAGTTTCAGCCGTAAATATTCGCAAGAGCTTGGTAAGGAAGGCTCTCGACAGCGTTAGCCGACAAAAAACTAACAATTCAATTTGACAACGTTGCATATGGCTTGATTGTCTTTAAAAATGACATGGCTCTGAATGCGACTTGCAATCATAATCGCTTAACGCTCCTTTTACAACCAGCATTGAAACAGATACTCTTTGCCTTAGAGTAGCGTTCTAATGGACTGTTGTAGAACCAAACCCAAACTAGTTACCTATAAATTAGATTACTCAGCCAATCTCAAACCGTAGTAAACCAAACCAAAACCAAAGTTATTGCCCGATTACTTTCGATACTCAACACCGCTCCACCTCAACATGACTGTATTGCTTTATTTAAACTCACATTATCTGAGGTTTCTGCAGAGTATAAAATGCACGATATGGAATGCTGTCCAGCTGGTTGGCACTGAGAAATCTAAAAGTATAATACATACGATGCGTTTGTCATTTCGTTGTCTGTAAGCCGTTAGTGCGTTCTTTTCAATCTTTTGGCTTTGTGTTTTGCTCCGACAAGATATCTCTCTCAAGAAGACGTTCTGCACGATGATGAAGTCATGAGAAACATACTGATAGCAAAAACCTCCATCCCTCATATATGCCAGGAAATGGTATTAAATGCAAAAATTTAATTCGTGTAACCATGCAACAACACATGACGTGCGGAGTGAATCTCGTCACAGATACATACAGATATAGAAGTTTAGTGCAGCGGGCAAAAGTCTCGTTTGATATAGCGCTTATTAAGTTATTCTGGAGAAGCCTGAGAATGAAGAATGAGACCCAAGTTTATCAGATATACATGAAGTAACAGGTACTAAAAAAATTATTGGATGAGGGTTTTGTGATATCCGACGAGGTCGAGGTAGGGTTTATCAAGCTGATAACCATTAAGACACCTTGATTACTCTGGATATCACAAAAGTCGAATCTAATAATTGTTTTGTTATACACTGAAGACACGTTTTTGCTTCAGTACGCACGGCAAGCAACACAAAGCGCGGACTTGACGTGATTAGCCTTAAAAATCGCGAACCGCGATCATACATGGCATAATTACTCGTGACCTTGAGTGTCCTTAACATGTTTATTATTTAAACTGCAGCTAGATGACGTCAAGGACCCTGATTTCAAAAATTCACTGTACGCTTTCGCCCAATCAGAAAAGAGATTGTGGGTTCAATGTATAATAACTATCTTTATTAGATATTTCCGACTTTTTGAAGCAATAACCTAAAACAACGCCTCGCCATTTAAAGAAACGGTTATCTCTATCCAGAATTACCTATTTTGTACCTTCTATAACTTGGGGATAGCGGAATTCCGCCTCAACCCTCCCCCCCCTCCCCCCCTTCTTACGCAGTTGTCAGTGAGACGTAGAGGGTATATATAGTACTTCCAAACATGTCTTTTCTTTAGGAACTTATGCATAAACTTATGAGATGACGTGATATTATCAGGTGGAAAGTAAGTGGCCATGCAACCCTTGGTTTAGTAGAGGCTATTTGGCTGATTTGCCTGATAACTACCCCGAGCCGCATTGATACAAAATTCTTGAAAATGAATTTTGTTGGCCAGGTCGAAATGTACTCTATGAGACACTTACAGATATTCCAAACGCTCCACATGGAAGAATAAGTTCTTTGGCAGATTTGGAATTTTGTTGTAAGAGAGAAGTCTGCAAACCAAATATTTAGAATAGATATGAAGTAAAATACGAGTAAATTGAGACCGGAGATTATGAATAAACACAGCACGACACAAATTGCAAATCTATATTGCTTTGGCGGTCAGTGTCGCATATTCCGATTGTGTTCGAAGGTTCGATTTAACAGAGATACCTAGCCTTCAGAACAAATTTGTCATGAAGTAAACACGCTGAGTCTGGTCACTCGGTTCATCAGTCTACAGGTCACTTCATTCGAATCATTGATCAGTTGGTCAATGTCAACCGTACCCGTCAAATCTGAATCGAATCGAAAGAAGTTAGAAGGCGAGACACTGAAGGAAGGATGAAAAGTCAATTAGGTATATGAGTCTTTCGAATTGTAAAATTCGATCTTTGCAGTTTAACTATTCGTTAGTATTATGAAACAAAAATTCAGAATTCAACACGCACAGCCATTGTAATCTTGTCAGATTGGAAAATACACCTTCGCTGAGATTTTGAATCTTGTTTGAATCCAGTAGACTGAAAACGTAAGGAAATGGGAAAGTCATTTATTTCGTATGTACTAATTAGAGAACGTTTTACTTGGTAAAATGAAGAAATGAAGCGTAGTTCCAAGTGAAAATCAGTCCTTTGTAGATGAGTGTTAATACAAAAAGCGTTTTATTAGTGTAATATTTCCGATACAAGTTTACCAAGTTCAAGTTCTGTTATCTACTCATGTCATGATCTAGTTAATGTAATCAAAAATCAAAAAGATGTAGATACGACACAGCTTTGTTTAAATTATTACTGTGTTGTGTCTGTATCCAAGGGTGTCAATATCGCTTTCTTCAGCTAGTATCGGTTCACAGTAATGGACTACAATGTTAATCAGTTGTATCTACTTTTCTAGATTCAGTTGAATCATGGTCATCTTTTTCTTTTCAGTGTAACAGTTCACCGTTTGTTTTGTATCTATGTAGAACAGACTTTCCTTTACAAGTGGTGTTTGCTCTTAGCTAAATGCTTATGTTACTTGCAAACTTAACGCCTTCAAAACTATGTAAGCAGTCTCACAGTTCCTCTAGATCTGGTGTATTGATGCTTTGAAGCTGTTGCAAGGTGTCTCTAACACTTACAGTGAATTCACGTCTTCCAGGTTAGAAAAAACTCCGTCAGGCAGTTCTTTAATAGCGTTAGAAGATAAGACCCTGTAATGAACAGTAATAATATAGAGATCTATGCACCGATCCTCTCAAGTGGTATAGGGCGATCTTCGGTTCGCTTATGTCATTGTTTACGTTTTGCTCATAAACATGGGCCTTGCGTAACGCAGGCACCATATTTGATACGAACTGATTCTAAACAGCTAAACTTCTTAATGTCTTATAGTCCTGGAGCCGAACAAAAAGTATGTAATACAACTGGTCATATTCCTTGAATAGTTAGTCGTGGGATGCCCTTTCAATACTACGAACTGAAATTTTTGAAGCTCGATTAGAAACTAATATTTGCTAATGAAGCAAACTTCCTAAGGAACGATACCCTATGCCGTGGAATATCCTACATCCGCCGAACCTAGCTTGCTCGAGTCGCACAGAGGAATATTGGCCCTCGATCGTTTTTTTGTGCTTGGTCCGCGCTGTCACGAGCGCGGGTCAATATTCCCCAGTATGACACTCTCACTCGATTTGTGAGTGGATGCACACTCTTCACTTACAGTATATCTAGATTCGTCAGTGAGGCAAACACTCTGTCGGGTAGAACAGCAATTGCGTTTGAGGATAAATTCCTAAGATAAGAGGTAACAGAAACTAGAATTATTCGTAAAAGTGCCCAAATTAGCATAAATTCGTAAATTTAATAGGGACCGTTATATGACTACATAATCAATCTCTTGAACAGCTATTCGTCAAAGGCAAACTAATTCTTCGCGAATATTACCCGTCACGACGTCTGTACCAAAATCAACTTCCCCTTAAGCAAATGTTTGTGTTGACATAGTTTTGAGAAGTGAAACAAGAGAAATTCAAACTAACGGGCAAAGAGCATTCTCTGTCAGCAAGTATTTCTTGAGACCCAGTCGACAGGTATCTTTGTTATCTTCAGTGACTTCAAAAAATATAACATACTTCATTTTCTCACTTTTCATATTTACAGATAAAATTGCAGCTTTGTTATGTAAACCATTTCTTGGCCCCAATATTTACAGGTGAGGAACCAGAAAGGAGGAGAGAAAATAAGAGATTTACTTAAAATACAGCTGTGATAGTTAAAGCGTACTCGGCCAAGAACCTCAGGCGCTGCTACTTGTGATGTTAGAAACGTTTCCGGACCTACCCTACCTATGCTCATCCACCAAGAGCTTGTCATGTAATCCCGGAAATGGTATATTGGTACAGTGTGTATATTGCCTGGATCTTTGAAACCACCTCTCGATATTTCACTTAAAAAACTATTTTAAATTACCACTATTGCGTGCCATTTCACCTCACTCAGTAAATAAGTTTTTGAATTTTAGAAGAATTGTAATGTACTTTGCTTACAACATTCCCAGGTCGGGAGTCATGGCAAAAACATCTTCTTCTAGAACCTCGATATTGTTAGAAGCTAAAATTCTATGAAAAGCAATCAACACTGCATGATGTTATGATTTGATAATTACATTTCTGCGAATAGCCGCTTTCTTGGATTTTCTAATTATAATCATGAATCAAAATTAACAGATATTGATCATCTGATTATATAGCAACACCAAGTTCCCTGAAGTCACATGTCATGCTTAACTGTTAGTAAGGATATGTTTAATCGAGTCACACAGTACAGTCTTTATTAGTTTAATATGGCATTTTTTTCAGAATATTAAAAATGTTTAATGTTTAATGATTGTCTAGTCGTGGTCTGGTTAAAATTACGTTTTGGAATTATCTTTCTATTTAAACCTGAAATCGTTTGGCTGTTATATTCTTATCAACTTAAAAGCGTTTTATCGTTTTGCGGACTTTCGTATAATTTGGCTGATTCAACTAGAGCAAACTATAAACTAGTATTTGTCACCTGAGTGCAAACTGTTTCACTTACAGCATCTCCAGCCATGGCTGGAAGCCAAAAACACCATCATGTAAAATTCTAATAGAATTTCCAGTTATGAAACTGCGGATAGAAAAGGCTTTGCCATAGGTAAAATATTGCATCTCCTGATAAAGCTATTTGGTCAGATTTGTGTAGCATATGTTACATATGAAATGGTATTTGCGACATTTACAGATGTAAACGTCACATATTTTTTTAAATTTATTATAGTAAGTAAATAATCTTTATTGATGAGGTCGAAATACGCTTACACTTATTACAATCTGTTATTATTATTCCCAAATACTATCATTACTATCATTTGTATGAGTTCTGTTATCCACGAACGACTGATGTCTTGCAATGGGCCATTTGCAACAGTTAGTTACGTGGCGTACTTTTCAAGAACACACCGATTTAGTCATTGGTAATATCAGAAATGGATAGAACATTGACAAATAAGCTTACAGGCAAATTTTCAGTTCGATAACTTTTAAGAGGCAATTTATGTGGACGTTAGAAATTAGAAGGATTTCTACGGGAAGAAGGTGCTTTGCCCAGGCATCCACCCTCCAATTGTTTCCCGTACAAATCCTTTTGTAATTTTGCGAGTTTGTAATTTGGCGGCTCAATTTTCTCTTTGCCCTTCGGTTTAAGAGCCTGGAATTTTCCACTCTTCCCTATAATTTCCCCTCTTTCTATCTCTAATAGTTACATATGTTAGCAACTTTCCTAGATTAAAAATAGAAAAGGTTTCTGGATGTGATGGCAGAGCTTCCTCGCTTCCATGCAAAACCTTTTTTTGGTCTGAAAATTAGTGTTTCAAAAACACGCTCTTTTTTGTTCTGAAATTCATGTAGCCATAGCTAAAAGTTTTGAAATAAATTATCGCTCGCGCGCTTAACTATTGCAAACATGTCAGCGTTACATAATCTTTGATTGGCTAATTATGCCGGGAAATTTTTCGCGATACGTTACCCGAGTTACGAACCAACAAGTAACTTTTTGAAAATATGTCAGAAAATGTAATGGAAATATAGGTAAAGACAGTACAATTACAATTCTTACAGCATTTCAAGAAATGTGAAGTTGGCAAACAATCTTTTTGGTAAGACCGTAATAGCATTAGATGACAAATCCCTGTTAAAGGAAATAATGTAGAAAGCAATTATGCAATGGACCTCTACAAGTCCACTCTAGGTTATGAAATGCACTGGTAAATGTTAGTGAGGGGTTTTAAAATGTGTTATATTTTAAAGATAGATTGCTAGAAATGCGAATCATAAAGAGCTTTTTAAAATAGCAAAAAACTGGCTTTTTCGCGTAATCTTCATTAATTACCAAACTAACAACGGGTTTAACACGTTTTCTTAAGAAACTAATTTTGAAGTGATAAAAATTAACATAACCAAAACTAGACTAAAAGAATTGTGAAAACAAGTCAGGAATTCAAAAAGGCATTATTGAGAGCCATTCAACTTTGTGTCCGCTTCTAGTCATTTTATGTAGTACAAATTTGTGGAATATTACAAGTCTTTCAATACTTTGCAACAGCAGTTAAAACCGTCAGGCACTTCGTTTGATGTTCAATGTTCAACTTACATAGAGCCTAGGTGTACTAGATTGTGGAACACTCCTTCTGGTAAAACTTTGATGGCATTTTTAGATAATACACTGTGAAAAAGAAACATTCAATAAGTTGCAGAAGATTTAAAGTTGCTGCCAGTTGGTTAAAGTTTCTACCTGGATAATTACTTTCTTTACTTCGGTTGCAATGCTTTCCTTACGTTGAAATTCAAGATTCAAGATCCTGTTTATTTGCCTTTTTACTAAATAATTATAAATAATTATAATTTTTTAAAAAAATATTTCAATGGTTGGCGAGGTGACCTCCAGAAACCACCAGTCTTATAATTGAGGCCATCTCGTACAATGCAGGACGGTTAAGTAAATAGTGCTGCAGCGTGTGGCTTTACCAATTCAGTAATAAATTTATTAAAATTGGGAAAACATGACAAAGAAGTGATTGTAAGAGGAAGGGAATTCCAGATCTTAGGAGCTTGATAAAGAATTGTGAATTCTTTTAGATTATTCCCGCAATGATGATCATTTGCTGTTCGGGTGCTATAGCTATGAATTTAAATTTTATTGGAACCTTAAGAAGAGACATCCCTATCAAGAAGAAGTTTCTGTAGAGCAGGTGACATTATCAAGAAATAATCTAATAGCGAAACGACAAAATGAGAATTCTCGAATAATATTATGTTGATGTTCACCGATGACTTTATTTTTGTTAGAGTACGAAAAAATTTATCATTAGTGACAAAAATGCAGTTAACAGCTATTTTAAAGAACTGGCCTTAATTCCATTTCGTTAGACTTCATTAGATTCTGGTGTGATGTGGATTGCGGGAATTTCGTTTCTTTTTAATGCTTTCAAGTCGCTCAAAGTATCAGTGTCAAGTTAAAGGAAGCATTTATTGGACAAGGTCTTCGATGACGTCATTTTGAGAACTTTGACTGCTTCTATGGCAAGGTGCAAATTTTCTGGCTAAAGGATGCAAAAGCATATAGTCGGGTTTAAGGGAACTATTCTACTCAAAATGACTCACAGACTTTGCAGTTTCTTTAATGTGGAAAATATCTTGTCAGGTAAAACCATAATGCCGTTTGAAGACAAAAGTCTGTGAAAAAGATTCACTTTAAAATGATTATTTGATAGAGTTTTTGAGCTTGATATGACTAAATAAACGTTATTACGAGGTGATCAATATTAGTCTGTCGCTGATGGTGCATCAAGGTTTCACTTACAGTACTATAAGGTTTGTTTGTGCGACGAAAACGTTTTCAGGCAAACTTTCAATCATGTTTGAAGATAAATCCCTATTAAAAAATAACCAAATTAAGAGTTTTCAACCTGTAGGCAACAACGTTTAAAATTTCGGAAACGATGCGCTTGTTTGGCTGGCGAGATTTCAGGTTCACTTGTAATTGATGAATTGGTTAGAATTAGAATCAAAGTCCTGTACTGTTGAAGTTTGTGGGCTAAATATATCCAGAATGGGTAGAACCTGATTAAAAGAACAATTCTATCATGGAGGCATTTCAAAACTGATGGGATTTGGCACAATGTATAACGCATAAGCATAGTCCAGCAATTAAGAGGAAAAACTGATTTGATGATTAAAAAGGAAAAAAAGTGCTGTTACGCTTTTTACAATTAATGTGATTGTGTGCGGGAAGCCACGGTGACGTTCAATAGGGTATTTTCGTAAAGGATTTTGTAAGTCCCAGTCTACCGTCTGTTCGTCCGTCCGTCCGTCCGTCCGTCTGTCTGACTGTCTGTCTGTCTGTCTGTCTATCTATCTGTCTGTCTGTCTGTCTGTTTGGTTATCTGTTACCTGCTCCGTCGGTTTGTCTATCTTTCCGCGTAACTGTCAGTTAGTCTGTGTGTCTGACCATTTTTCACCACAACTGCCTACTTATCCTTCTGTCTGACCATCTGCCTGTATATCTGTCTGTCTTTCAGTCTCTCTGTACTTGTATGCCAATCGAAAGTTGACTGATTGAAAGATCCCCGTTTGAAATTTGACTAAGTTGTAGAAATGTGAAATTTATTTTAAAAACAGGGACGAAATTATGATCGAAAGCATTATCATGTTCATTTTAGAAATATGGACGCACTTAAAAGAACTGTGCCACGGATTTAGCCAAATTAATTTAGACACAAGAAAATGACCACCAAATTGAGAAATAAAAAGAACCGATTAAAACAACGAGGAAACATTTCAATAACACAAAACTTACAAAAGAGGGTACGGTTGACAAAAATTGAAGAAGATTAGAAGAACTTATATACTGAACAGTTTTCAAAGTTAATCCCGTTACATCAAGTTATTTATGACTCCTGCAGGTTATTACTGTTTGTGTAATGGAGACATGGATTTGTCATTTCCTTTCTATAAAAGCCTAATTTCTTCCCTAACATCAAGTTTCATAACTAGAATTTTGGTAAACTTAATGAACAAACTGAGCTCAGCTCCATTACAATTTATTCGCCCTTAATACTTCAATAAACTCTTTGATCAGTATGCCAGCTAATAGTCATCGTTTCTCTTACAGTTGTTCAAGATTATTCAGGTTGGTAAAAACGTCGTTGGGCAAATGTTGAATGGCGTTTGACGACAAATTCCTAGAAAGTGAATAACCACACGAAGTAACAAAATCCGGATGTTAAAAATCCTTCTGACAGAACAAATTTTATTCTTTTAACTCAGAAAATGACATTTTACTTACAGCTCTTTTAGATCTATAAAGTTGGAAAAGGTTTCATTTGTTAGATTAGCAATGCCATTCGTAGATAAAAACCTGGAAAAGGAATCAGTATAAAATAATGAAAAACCAAGTCGGATTTCAGCCTATTGATAATTGGTAGCTTTGTATCTATGTCTGAATCAATTCTAAAGTAGCTCTGACATTTTTTAAATATTTTTGAAGATAACGAACATTCTTAAACGTGACATAATTAAGGCGTGGTCAAACGTCATGATTGACATGTGATACAAAAGGTTTTGGTTCTGGATTGAGTTTAAACATTTGGAAATACAAAGGGTGGGGTGACTTGAACAGTCTTCTCTACCCAGGCTGACAAAGGAAAAAATCTCAGGATAAATAGGGTTAAAATGCTTAAATTCGCCTTCTGTTCCAGTTTTAACTTTTTGATGGAGGTTATAGAGGTTCACTGAGTAATATGCTGCGGTATACAGCAGAAATAAGAGAATGTTACATGGAAAAATTGTTTGGTTCAGATGCTCTTTCGCTTGATTGTTTTATTAAATTTCTGAAGCTTACAATGTGCACTTACAGATCCTGCAAAGATTTTACTCCAGCGAAAAATCTGTGATGAACATGTGCGATGGAGTTTAAAGTCAAATGTCTGTAAATGAGACCCATCAGCTATTAGGTAAGGTAATTATACATAACGGTTTGGCATTACACTGGAGAATACCTATGGGAATACCGGCGAATACCCGTACGACGATTATTGCATCATTGTTTTTCTCTGAAGGCAGTGAGTGCGATGTGCTCCACTTACAGTCTTCGAAGATTTGTCAGATTTCCAAACACTTTGCCATCTAGAGACGTTATTTTGTTTAAATGTAAATCCCTAAAAGAAAATTAATCCACAAACAGTTAAAACGCTGGTATGAATACAAATAATGCATATTGACAAAGGTCGACCTTTAGTGATCGGTTGCCTCGTTGAGACGATCGCTCCATTAAGGAGGGGTTTTCTGTAATTCCTTTATAGCAGGAATAATGAGTAGAAACATTTTTGAGTTTCCCTTATTTCACTCTAGCTTCTTACTCAGTGATACGGGTCTACTTAAGTTTCTTTAACTTACAGGGTTCGCAGATTCCTCAAGTTGGCAAAAACACGGACAGGCAGAAATTTGATGTCGTTTGAATGTAAGTACCTTAGAAAAGGAAACATGAAGAGCAAACGAATTTGCACTGACTTTGGCATGTATTTGTTACGTGTATCACTTTTCATCCGTGATATTAGTTAGAATTCTCACTTACATAACTTTAATTAATCCAAACCACTTCACAAACCTTGAAACAACAAATTTGGTTTCGCAACATTTCATAAAATTAGCCTAAAATATTTTTATTTTTAAAGTGATTCTTCCTAGATATCGCATAACCGAGTTAGCTGCGCCAAATTCTTGCAAAACACTTTTCACATACAGCCATTGAAGATTAGTCAGGTTGGCAAACACGTCCTCTGGTAGAAATGTGATGGCGTTGGCTGACAAATCTCTGCAAAAGGGAGTTTTAAGGGAAAACGATTAGTTTCTAGTTTACCTTTGTGTTTTTTCCAGTCAAATTACATTTGTACTATTGGCACCAACTAATCTTGCGTCTGTTTAAGAGATTAAAGCTTAAAACGACGTTTGAATGCGCCTATCTAGCATTGTGGCCAAAATGCCAGACAGTCAGTCACCACAGTCACCGATCGAGAAACGAAAAAGCGTTCTTTTGCTAACTTTGAGGGAGAAAAGACACGTTACTTTTCCACTTTTCCGAGTTTTGGTCGTTCACGGATTCGGAGGAAGTATTTGGCTTTGAACTTACAGATGCTGCAGATGAATCAGTGTGGCAAAAACAACGTCCGGTAGAGATGTAACATTGTTTGAAAACAATGCCCTAGGAAAAGGATAATTTCAGTGATTTCAGTAATTTCAAGGTGTTAATTTTGGAAAAATCAAGGAATCAAAAGTGAGGGATCCAAGATCACAGTTTCTTGGAAATGATAAGATATATATAAAATTTAAGATAAAAGCTGTTAAAATTATGAAACTAAACGTTTTCGATCTATTTGATCATCATCAGAGTATCAAAATGAAAAAAAAAACAATGAAACGAAAAATATTTAACGCTGTCCTGCCACAATTGGATTATGAGGTCGAGTTTTTCATCACGCGTAAGTTTAACAGCTTTTACCTAAATTTTTACTTTTACCGGCGAAATTTATATAGATATATGATCCCAATTTCTTGAACGACGTCACTATATTTTTGCACCCATTGGTTCTGTATGACACACAATGGTTTGCTGCTGTCGTTTTTGTTTACAGGATCACAGTATATTTATTTCCTGTTTTCATATTATACATTGACATCACTCACAGCCTTTGCAAATTTATCAGTGCAGCGAAAACTCCGTGTGGCAAAGATGAAATATTATTTGAAGACAAGTCTCTAAGAAAAGAAGGTTGTAAATAAGATTACTCTTTACAGATTTTTCTCGCCCAAAAAGCGAGCCAACAAAAGTTACCAAGATGTAAGATGCTGGGTTAACACATATGTTTTACCATTCTTCAATATTTTATCTACATTTCCAGCAGCCCAGCAAAACTGAGGTATGTATAGTTACGTTGTTTTTGCAGCGTTGACAAAAGAACGAACATAGATTTGGAAAAACTTTGAAAACCACGAGAAAGGATCAAAATAAAAGCTCTCTATACTCTCTAGAAATGTGTGATATTGTCGTGAATGTATAGCTTTCCTTAAATATTCTTATTTACCATATGCACACGAGTGTTTTACTGGAAAACACTACTACTACTAATATCTAGGATACAAGTGGCGCTTTTCCGTGGATATTAATGACGTGATTGCCCCTTTTTGAACGTTGTCATTGTTTTTACCACTCCAAAATAAAATTTACATCTTCGCTCCGCCGAGTTATATCCTCAATATTCTAGTGACCACTAATGCAACACGCTTTATGCACTGTAGTGTAAATTTTCCCGTATCAAAATGAAAAAAAATAATGAAACGAAAAATATTTAACGCTTTCCTGCCACAATTGGATTATGAGGTCGAGTTTTCCATCAAGCGTAGAAATCGAGAGCGGATTGCCCAATTGTTTTAGTATAAATCTGTTAGTCGTAGAGAACTTAATTTAAATCCTCTTTACAGATACTTCGAAAACCCCAAGACTGAAGCGGCCGTCATTTTGTCAACAAGCTGGCACATTGGTACGCTACTCACTATCTATGACAGATTATATTATAGCCCGCGTTATTCTTGCATTTTGATTGGTTCTCGCCTGTGATCTATTAGAGGACAGAAGCACTATTGACGTCATCAATTCAAACTTTTCCTTCTCTGGCTTAAGGACGTTCGCGCCAATTGTTTCTGCGCATCCTTACTGCGCACGAAATTCACATGCCACGTCATGCATCGAGCG
>OMLO01000896.1_pt1 | contig 21473 bp, 16 predicted proteins | sample 1674811 | NCBI WGS metagenome assembly OMLO01 (sample SAMN06265003, study PRJEB25207) | coral metagenome | isolation source: Coral host | place: Mexico:La Bocana,Puerto Morelos, Mexico | collected 2008-11-13 | reverse complement strand
TTTTTCAGTGGGCCCCCCCCCCCCCCCACTTTCCCAGAAATTTACATGTTACCCCCCTCCCAAAGGCTGTGAGTTTACATTGTGCCCCCCTCTCGTTTTACTGCCCCCCCTCCTGATAATTATTGCATAGTCCCTAAGAGAGGGCTTGAAACCAAGGTAGTCCCTCGATCTCTAGCGACCTTTTTTTTTACATATGATATCTATACGTAAAGCTGCCTGTGCTGTCCTTCTGAGTATATCATTCAAATCACACGATTGGTCTCTTTTACAAACCTCCTGAAAAAAGGAGAATTCTGATAGGTTCACTAATTGAATCGTTGAGAAATTTTTACTATAGCTTACGGGAAAAAAAAATATGATATGCTTAATTTAGAAGCCTTTTAGTGTGTGTTTCCCAATATAGACTTCATGCCTCTGCCATGGGTTGACTTCTTCCAACACGTAGTAAGTAACATATATAAGTTAAAGGTAAATAACACTGCATTTTTTATTTTCATTTCGCAGGCAGAGTCAACTTTATCAATGCACATTTATCACAAGTCTCTGAAATGTATTCACACACTTGAGGTAAGAGTACAGATTTAATTGTATTTACAAGGTGTCCCAGTAGGTGTTGTCTCATCGAGCAAAGGAAATCTACGACATACTGTTAAATTGTAAAATTGAAGCCTGAAGAAAATTCAGGCCTGAACGGGAGTCGACACCCAGGAACTTTGCGATACCGGTGCAATGATCTATTAAGTGAGCTATCCTGTCAGTTGGGAGCTGGTCACATCATGTACGCGTAATACACCAGGCATTAATTTCACAGCTGCTGAAAGTTGTGTGGATAACGATGCGACCAATCATGTCCTCATAGCCACTTTAATTATATTTACCAGTTTTAATTTCTCGAAGATGTTAACTTATTAGCTACTTTGTAGATTGGAGAAAAAAATTGAAGTCCTATATGGCCTATATGCATGTGTTTCCGATCCCATGTACGAAATTGAATCAGGTATTCCTTAGTTGTCAAATTTAGCGTAAACGTTATTAAGATGATCTTGTCTTTTTAAAGAGATATTCTTTGGCTCGCAGTGAAAGCCAATACTTCATTTTCTTTTTTTCTGGATAATTGCCTTCCTTTGTAATTTTAAATAGCTGCATTGGCCTTCGATTTAATTTGTATACTTTAGTTTCTCAATTCTGAAAGTTACTTACATGCTCAGTGCTTTGTTATTAGATTTTCTCTATAGTTGGCTGCAGTGTGAGTTACCCGACAGTATTTAACTACACATATCCAGGTAAATATTTCACGTACCCGCCAACTCATAACCTCAACTTGATTGTATTGTAATTGAAGTGATATTCTACTTATGAACTGGAATAGTCCCCGAATTTATTTAAATATAAGTTAAATTCTCTTTTCGTATGACGTAAACAAAAGCGATTCCCGCTTTTTTTTTTCTACTATTTTCGCTTTCTAATACAAGATTGTAAGTTTTTGTTTTAATGTTGAATAGAAAATTGAAGACTAACTGAACATAAGTTAGACATAAGAAGGGGCTGACAAATGTCGATTAATTACAGAACATTGTATAACTTCTATATAGTCTTTACCTTGAATTTAAAAGCTGAACTTAATGATACAGTACATTTTTGCACCCCTTTTCAGGTTGTGGAAATATCACAAACTTTTCCATTTTTTGCTCGCGTTTGAAAATGACCTTAGAGTGGTCGAAAAGTCGCAAATTTTTATCGCTACATTTTATTATAAAATCAATTTCTAATAAATTACTCACTAAGATGAATTTAATGACATCGTGATTTGCTGTGAAACTTTAAGGCTGTCTAAACGTCACAGACTTTCCTGTAAGCGAATGTTATGAGTGTAAGTATCCAAACTTATTGTGATGGTCAAGCGACCTTATTATAGTAAAGTCCGTGGCCACAGTGCAAACTTAACCGATAATCAGCGTTCAAGGACGGCGGACAAAGATGGTCAGTGACCTCGTTAGGTATGATTTGGGACTGTGTCACTAACATCCTTCAGTTGGAGTTTAATTAGATCATTCATATCGTAAAGCCGCCAAGAGTTAATTCAAATTAAAACCGGTTGGTAATCTCTATGCCAAATTCAAGTGTTAAATATCGCCGTCATTTGTTTCCCTAATAATAACATGCGATTAAACCCACAGCATGGACAGGCGCTATAATTCTCAAACAGATCTCTTATTCACGGTTGCTTTGACAAAACCTCACTTATATTCCTTTTCCTATTCCTTATGTTTTTCCTGTTTTATCTGTGATTCTAAACAGCTCACCCTCCTTACAGCCCACTTGAAGATAGAATGGTCAGTAATGTGACACTCGTGGGACCTATGATAACGGAACAGGATTATCGCTTTACAGCGACTGTGACGTGGAACCCACCAGTTTACCCATACATTAGACCTTCCACGTACTTTCTGAAGTGGTCGAAAAAGAAAGGCTTCAAACACTCTCGTACAGCTGTACGTGAAATGAATCTTTGGTTATTATCTCTTTTGGCATTTAAGGGGGAAGTTGGAACCGGTTAAATCTGCAAGAATTAATAACTATCAACCTCGGAGACCCAGGACGGGACGACACGATGTTTTCGGGCAACTAGTAGTCCCCGGGTCTTCTAGGAGGAAAAAAGTCATCGCCGTACTTAATTAAGTCTACTCTAGTCAGTCAAACATTGGCTATGGTACTCACTATAATTTCTGTTGTTAATATTGGTTAGCGTAGCAATTTGCCCTTGTTAACAAAATGACGGCCACTTCTTTGCATTTTCGAAGTGTTTGAAGAGGTTTTAGATAAAGTTTTGAACGACACGTAGATTTTTACAAACACAATTAGATTATTCGCTCTCAACTTCTTTGTATAAAAGTGACAATGTTATAAAACAGTTGATTCATGTTTTTAGCTATCCATCATCGAGTTATGAAATATTGGAAGGTTTAGTGAGCACTCAAGAAGCTGTACCTGTCAGCACCGTGTGCTCAAGCAGTCGTTACGACCGTGTCTCTAACTCGGACAGTCAATTTTACATAATTTGATACGGTTTTGTATTTTGCAGGTTGTTAATCGTGAGACAATAACAAACCTGCTGCCTGGGACGTCTTACAAAGTTCAGGTAATTAATTTGCCATTGCAGGCGTAAATAAACGGGAAATATTTAAAAAGTCGGGTGAGCAACTGCAAAATAAGTGTTTTGTGTTTTTTGTTTTCTTTTTTTCTCTTATTTGGGGAAACATTCCGCACCTCCTCTCTTTAACTGCTGAGCCTTAGCAACTCAAAACTTTAAATTGACCACCTTTTGCTCACCTTAAGAGCTTTCATGAAATCTTGTAGACGACTGCTGCAGTTTGTTTGTTTGCATAATTTTCGGGTTCTCCAATTTTGGCAAAGTATATGTTTTTAGTATTTTTGATTTGTGTCCGTACATTTCCTTCTATAGATCAGACCAGTGTTTCCGGGTGGTAAAGCGTTTACAAATTGGACCACTGTTTTTTTGACAACTCCTGGTTGGTACAAACACTCACCTTGATATATATATATATATAATGTGCTGCCTTTTTCGAGCATTACACGACATTTGTTTTAAAATCGTTGTTATAATTAATTTATTTATTGCAGTATTGATTATCAAGACTACACTGTGACTATTTATTAAAAAAGAAAATGTATTCTTCGGTTAAGTTTTAATCCTGTGTCGCCATTAGCCGACTTCAGAACAACCCGGCTCTCTGTACAACAAGTTTACATTGTATGAGCGGTCCAATCGAAACCCAGCCAGCAGTCAACTTTAAACAAACACGTGACCTCATTGAGCTCTAAACTTGAGCCCACAATATAGTCACGCGATACCTGGTTTTGACAGGGGTCAATTGACCACAGCATAGATGTCCAGTTTCAAAGACGGGCGCTTTAAGCCGAGGCTGTATGTCTCTGTTAACATATTGGCTGGAGAATTGCCGCCATCTCGCGCGACTCCACCGTTGTCGTCGTGCATACTCGTCCACGAGCAATACCGCTAGCCAGGAGAATTATGAGAAAATGAATTAATAGGTTTCCTTTTCTCTACTATATGGGTATGGTGCTCCACCGGAGCTCCGCTATAAAAATAACTTTGTCATTTCGTTTTTGTTTTACAGATGTAGATCGAAACCAAGTAAAAGTACGTCATTTAACATCCGGACAATTTTCTCCAGCAGCGGTCGGCGGGAGCTTTAGTGTGGAACTCTCATGGGTAAAGCCATCATTTAATTACAGCACGCTAGTTTCATACAAGATTGATTACCTTACTCAAAGCAACTATGGCACGACTGTAGAATTACCCGTAAGTTATACAACCTCTACCTTATCTATTGTCAATCCTAATTATATATTCAGCGCTTCTTAAGAATCTGGCACTGTGATAACAGTGGAAGGCACTATAAATAGTTTCCGTGATAATACGGAAAATTAAGATAGAGTCCAAACAAAGAAATCAATTTTCTTTTTTCTCCGTGGAATAACCTTTGACCAATGAGCTTTCGGAAGAGAAAGAAGAAATTTAAGAAGGGTAAGCATCCACGGAGAAAATGGACACAGTGGTTTTTTGGTATAAAAAAAGGGAAAAAAGTATTCAAAACCTTATTATCGCTGCGTTCGGGAGCTGAAGAGTTACAGCTTAAAGGGCACATGCTCGTTTTCAGTCAAATTAGGCAAGGTCAGTTTCATTGAAACATTAACCTATTTTCAACAAAGCGTATTGGGGACAATTCTAAATTTGGATCTCTTAAGAGTATTTTCTGTGCGGAAAGCAGCTACGAAATTTAAGAAATTTTGAATATGTTACGTTCTGTAATTTACCAATGTAACGTGGGTAAGATTTTTGAAGAAAGTATAATTTTGTGTTCAAAATGTATAAATACAAAACTAAACTAACTAGGTAACTTAAGCAGATAAAATACTTCCTTCTCTAAATGAAAAAAACACTAACTAAAAAACGACAAAAACAAAGAGCTATCTGTATACTTAATGCTGATGAAATTTTTGCAAGGTATTCTGTGTGTCAAATCAAAACTTTAATTTAAGAATGCTCACAAGAATATTTTCAACCTAAAATAGGATAAAAAATATTCAGCGTTGGCCGGGAAAAAAAACATTCCTATTACAGAAATTTAGTGGAATGATGCTGCTGATAATTCACGAGCAAAGTTTATTCAAAATAAGCGATAGTTATCAAGGATTTTGTTATCCAACTATTCATTTTTAAATGAAGTTGCCGTTATTCAAAATTCAATTTTAATATTTTGCCAATTTTTACTATCCAGCCGTCGCCAACCCACTTCGTCATCTCAGGCATATTGCATGGCGAGAGAGTTGACTACTGGGTAAGCAAGTAAGAGAATGTTTCAGAATAGTATCAGGAATGTTTCACCGTAAAAATGGTATCAGGAACGATTATTCTTTGTCCCTTTCATCCTTTGCATAACAATTTGTATGCGTTAAATATGATTATTCTTTTTTGTGTTGGAAATTATCTTTTATGATTATTGTACCAAACAGGGTGCTGTTTCTCTCCCTTTCAGTGATTTGTCAGTTGCAAACATATTGAATGAAAAGCAACAAAAATTTTAAATTTTGCTACTAAGAATACTCACAATCACAAAATGTTTCTCAAAATATTTGAAAAAATAAGACGTTTATCTTTCTGTTTCTTTCCAGGTAATGCCACGATACAAGGATCATGAATGGATCATAGGAATTGCAGTTCCTGGGAATGCGACTGCACCTGGTAAGGATGCAAGTCAATAATGTCACAGACAGATTAAGTAACTCATTAACTAAGTGCATACACTTGATCTCAATTAACTTTGATGCCGTTTGTGAAGATAAATTGCCCGCAAAATCTCCTTTAGTTATGCTCCATAGTAGCTTGAATCTTAACAATCTTTGTTTTTTATTCTAGTTTTATTAACTGTCTGCTTCTCTTTCGGCATTTTTCAATAATAAACCCTTCTGCTAGTTTTTTTCAAGAGTTTTAATTTTATATTTTGTGAATAAGGTGTTTTTGTATAGGTAATCGAATGATTTCGAGTACAATTTGGAATAAATAAGCACAAGTAAATTTTTCAAGACTACAAAAAAATGCACGAGCCCGTAGGACGAGTGCAATTTGTAGTCTTTGAAAAATTTACGAGTGCTTACTTATTTCAAATTGCACGTGAAAAACCATTTGATTACTTTTTAATAATATACAAGAAACAATTTTTGTCACGCTTCAGTACTTTACGTGACAAATATGAAGCGTTAAGCTACTTCAACTTTATTGGGAGAAAATTTGACGTGTGAATTCAAGCGTAAAAATTTATTCACTCTCTCCAAGTCATGTACGAAAATTCAGCAGTTTTTAATTAACAATGAAGATTTAATTTAATTTACAATGAATTGAAGAACTTAACCACAAATTAAGCAAATCAAACGTTCCAGCGGCTTTAATGAGGCTTTCTTTACAAATGTTTTTCGAGTGGTTGGAAAACTCTGTGCCGTGTTCAAGCTTATCTTCGCCGAGAAGTAACTCATCAACTCAGCACAAGTTGCTTTAACCAAAATACAGCGAAACGAAGCTTAAGCGGCACTGAAGGGCATTTATTAACTTCCTCTGGTTTCTTCCTGACTTAAGCTTCTTCATTGGACGTTGTACAGGTTAGATTTGCGTTTGTCGCGTTTTGTTTGTGAACTATCTTACCTAATTTCGATCTAAGCTTTCCTCTAAGCTCTTTCGCAAACGTATAGGCTTAATACTTGCACCTTTTGTCTTCAAAATTAAGATGTGGTTAGTTCTTAGGACGTCTTTTGGTGTACTTCTTCCCATTTTGATTCGTACCACTGACGGAATTTTCGAATTTACTTTTTAAACTTTGATTTTGTCATGCCGCCGTGATCGGCTCCGGCATATTTCATTTCAGTCCAGCCCAAGTTTATTTTTTCTCCTCGAGGCTTTTGTATATTTTTCTTCTATTTCACACTTCCCGATAACTAGTCTAGTAGTTTTTGCCGAGCTTAGTATTTTGCTTTGTTATGAAGTCTTTGTATTACAGAGTTTCAATCATCGTCTAATTTTTGTCCGCCATTTTGTTTGTCCAGCTCCATTTTGTAGGAGCTGTAAACCATTTTTAATTTCACCGTTTTGCACTCAATTTCACTTTTTTGCACTGGTGAAATTGCACTGTTTACTGATTTGGGATTAATTTACATGTTCTCAGCCAATCAGAATGCAGAAATTGTTGCTTGTATATTGTTAATGGGTAAATAATATAAATCATGGCAAAACCCCATAAGAAAACCACTAAAGAATATCAATAAAAATATAATACATAAATCAGAAAAAGAAAAACTTTTTGTTTCTTTTCCGACAGAGTATAGCGCCAATGCCGTTCGGAACCTTGATCTGATATATACATTTCACCAAGAATAAAAGCAGCCTTGTTCCCAAGGTCTAAGAAGATCACCTATAAAAATACTTATCATCTACTCATAAGAACAACCCTTAACGTTTCACTACAAAGAACAACCTGAACAAAAGAAAAGTGAAGTAGGGAAATCGGGTTATTCTTGTCTGATTAATCTATTCTTTATTATTTTCAGATAAAGAGCCTATCGATGACCCATCATCCGCCGTAGAGTTGACTGCATTTGTTGCAGGAATCTTGTCAGCTGTTCCTATTGTCATAAGTGTAGGTGTGAGCTTATGGTGCTACAGAGAGAGGAAAAGACAGAGGAAGGCAGGGCATGCCTCAAGGTAGGGTGCTAAGAATGATACAATTAGTACACTTGAGATATCCTTGGCAAATTTTAAATTAATCCAATGTACCATTTTAAATACCAGTTACCTTATTAACGCTATTTACCTATAATTTACCCTAGTATCTACACCTGACTCTTCTTTTAACTGTATTGTGTACAAAATACTGGATCTTGGTCTTAGTTAAATTGAAGCCGACAGAAGAACAATAATTGTATCTAGTTCTGTTTCGGAATGACATTGTTGTTTTCGCTGCGGTTCTAATCGTGGTACGCTCGTAGCCATCGTATGAAAAATCATACAAACAAATAAAACCCTAAAGTAATTGCTTTTCACCTTATTGGCAGTAACTACCCTGCAATTATTCACATTAATACATTAATACTTACAGTAAAGAAGCGTTAATGATTGATCATTGGGAAGTAGATGGGGACCTCGTGACTCTGGAGGAAGAGCTTGGAGAGGGGGCCTTTGGTAAAGTATACAAGGGAGTGCTTAAAGAACTCACTACGCCCTCACGAAAAATGTTCATGATGCCTCGAATAAATGCGATTCGCAAAAACACAATCAAGCAGACTGGTGGATTAACTGTGGCGGTGAAAATGTTACATGGTGAGTTGCATTAATTGTGTACTGTTTGGAATCCTAAAGAACCGTCTTGAGTTTATGGATAGAACTCAGTTAATGCAATTTTTACTGACACTTAATTAATTGCAGGAATAAGGATGATGCTGCTAGGGTCCGCGAGGAGAAGAAAGTGGTCGTTGGCATTTTACAGGAAAATGAAATTATTTCTTTACCTTATAAGCAGCTACTTGTGTTGTGTTATGTGATGTAGCTTAGTTCTGCAAGACCAATATTGACCTTTGCTTGGGAAGATAATTGTCACTGTGTAGACCTACTGTAATTAAAAGCTACTATTTCTCTTTCAAATCCACCAAAAAAAAAAACTTCATTGCTGTAGACAAATTTAGAAAACGTACTAATTGTTAAACGAAAAAAAAGATAATAAATAAGATATTATTTTGAAGGTCAGATTGTTTTTAACAATAAAGTCGTAGCTAGTCACTTTCAAGAAAGCTTCCATCAGTGGGAAACTTTCATTTGTAGATATGGCAGACAGTGACCAAAGAAGAGAATTCCTTGTGGAAATTCAACTCATGAAGAACATAGGATCACACAAGAATATTGTTAACATGCTGGGATGTTGTTCTGTACAAGAACCAATGTTTTTATTGGTTGAATATGTTCCTTACGGTGATCTTTTACATTACCTCCGAAAACGGCGAGAAAAGGTAGAAAGTAACCCTAACAGGTGTATTACATACATATCTTAAATTCACTCGACCGGCCCTATTTGACAGTTGTGTTTTAATCCATGTTCTTAGGCAACTCGACGGAGCTCCCAGTGAAATTTGAAAACGGCTTCTTCATTTGGTCCTCTTGGCTCGTGTTCGTTATCATGATCTCCAAAAAAGCAACTTAAGCTCAGATTTACGTATTTGATTTTGAAAGCATGCATGAATAGAGGGAAAATATCTGAGTTCTTCACAGCAGTTTCAAGCATGAAACAAAACGTGCGAAATTCATTAAAATGTTATTTTTTTAACTGTCCAAACTTTCTTGAAACCAGCTTGAAGCAAAAATAATTCTTTAAAACTGTTACTTCTTTGCTTTCGTTTATAGGTCACTCAAAACGACGAAATTTATGTCAACAGGGAGGCACGAAAGGCTGACAATGAGAATATTCAGATTGTATCATTTAACGCACAGTCTTCGGAAACTGCCGAAGAAACTGGTACAAACAACAAAGGAATGTCCACTGAGGAAGATGAAAGGGAAGAGATCCTTACTCCAGGAGATCTTATGGCATTTGCTTGGCAAATAAGCCAAGGAATGGTGAGCCATTTTTGAAGTTAACACCAAACACGAAAAACCTGTAGAACTGAAATACGACGCATAGCTGAATAATTTTGGAGAACCTTGAGGCGTTTGGTAATGTGGCCACATGTGGTGACTGCACTCTCTTGAGTATTTGATACATCTTCTCAATCGAAACAAACGGAGAAAAATCATAAAAACAACCTATACTTTATACGATGACCCAGTGTTGTTGCTATTTTGTTAACGATTTTGATAACGTTAAAGGACCTTTATTGCCACGTTTTAACTCGATTGTGTAATTGTTGGAAACAGTTCTGACGGCATCCCAGTCTCTCCAGCCATTACAGATGTTTCGATCTCTGATTATTTCATACACTGTGATTGGCCTATTTAGGGCCCCGTATTTCATTTTTGGTGGTATTTGTCGTCAAAATGTCTCATAATCTATTGCCAAGTTTTCTTGACATTCACTGCAAGCAAAAGTCGGGCCGATAAATCATTTCGTTGTCTTAAAATCCACCAAATGCTTGGCAACGATTTCTATATAGTTATGGGAATTAAAACGTAGCACACTGTCCGAACCTCCAACTCGGCTATTAAGCAGTATCAAATATAATATTTTGTAAAATGTAGCTTTTCTAAAATTGTGGATGCAAATAGAGTTGTTGCAGTTGTTGTCAGTTTATGATTATCTAAATGCTTTCACAGGAGTACCTTGCAAGGAAAGGCTTCGTTCACCGTGATTTAGCAGCCCGAAACGTTCTTGTCGGTGAACACAAGATCGCAAAAGTGGCAGATTTTGGCCTGACTCGGCACGTGTATGAAGAGAAAGTTTACCATGCAAAAAGAAACAGAAAACTGCCATTAAAATGGATGTCAATCGAAGCCATCTTTGATCAAACTTTCACAACTCAAAGCGACGTGTAAGTAGAAAATTCAGTTGTTTCCTTATTGGCAGTCTTGAATTGTTTGTGGAAAATTTAGGACGTTAACAGTGCAATTACTTACGTTATAGCTGGGCTTTTGGCGTTCTTTTATGGGAGCTGGTCACATTAGGTAAGAAAGACACTCTTCTTGTTTTGGTGAGATTAACTGCATGTAACATACAATCAGTTCTATGAAAGCGAATTTTGCAAAACACAGTTTAACCATTATAGCAGTCTTTCTGAAAGGCACTTAGCTACAGTACAGTGGGACCTCGCTATAATGAAGAGTCAGGGGACTGGTAAAATACGCTCGCTATAACAAGATTTCGTAATATCGCGGTTTTTTCCTATTTATTTACTGTTACTGGGACGTTCGTCTGAATACGGATGAATTCGTTATATAGAGTTTTGTTAAATCGTCGTGTCAGTCTACCGACGTATTGTAAACTGCAAAATTTCTCGTTTTTATTTTTGTTCACTAAAAAAATGCATATCGCAAAGTAATGAGTGGTTTTCTTTTCTCCAGGTGGAACTCCATACCCTACAATAAACAACAGAGAGTTGCTTCGCCTCCTAAAAGGGGGTTATCGTATGGAAAAACCAGATATCTGTAATGACGAAATGCAAGTAAAATCCCATATTTACATGTGCTGTAGAATGTATTTATAGCTTCTCTCAAGGAACATATATATTAAAATTCAGCCTAAAACAATAGACCTCAGTACGAGGCTCTGGGGAATAACTACAGAGTTTGTGGGGTTTATTCCCCAGAGCCTCGTGCTGAGGTCTATTGTGTTAGACTGAATGTTAATATATTGAAATTAGTCTATTGTATAATTATTTAGGCTAATCACTGTTTTCGTGCATGCTCGTGTTAACCTAAACCCTACGCGAGGAATTTTTAATTGCGCAAATCATTTTCTTCGGGAAATAAAATTTAGGCATTATTCAAAGAAGATTTAGAACATTAAGCTCTAGTCGTCTTGATTGACAACATAATGCAGACAACGAGCATTAAATTACAGCTACGCAAATATTTTAGACTGACGAATAATAAGCGTACATTATATTAGGTTCAGTATGATGACGGATTGCTGGATGGAAAAACCAGACGAGAGACCAAGCTTCACCCAAATACGAGAGAGACTGGAGCAGATGCTGCAGAAAGACAATCCGTATTTGGATTTCAGCGTTTTAGATGAATCCAGTGATTATTATAGAGTGCCTTCCTTCAACAGTCTAAATGGGGAATCTGCAGACGATCAGGATCTGTTTGACAAAGAAAGCGCTGAGCTTTTAATGAATGAAAACAGCGACAATAGCTTAGGAGGGGGAAAAACTAAAGAAGATTCTCACAAGAATGAAACAACTCCATTGTCAAATCCCACACCGGATATTGATCCTGTTGATGCGAACAAGGTTGATTTTAATAACAGTGCTCTCCGTAAAGACATGAAGGTGAATATTGAAGTCCTTGAAATGGCTTCATACCGCCCAGGCAGAAGAGGGATTCTGCTCTAGGATGAAACTAATGAGGTGGAGTACGTACCCAGGATAGCAACTTAAAAAAAGACAAACGAGTGACAGTTTCCTGCTTCACTAATCATCATACACATTAGGTGTATACATCAGAAAGTTTATTGCCCGCATTTTAGGCCATTCCTCGTATCACACTACATGTAGCTTTGCTTTCATAATTGGAAAACGCACTAATTAAGGACGTTCGCGCGAAAATTTTCTACTCGATAGATTTTTTTTTAAACTTCTACTGCGGACAGAGAATAATTTACTTGTTTCAGAAATGAAATAAAAATTGGGGGTCAGTGGCTTCGTTTCAGAGATAAGGCGTGTGGAAAACTGCTCTGATTTTGATAAACTGGTGCGCGTTCTTCAGCATGGTCTCCAGGGTATTTAGGTGAAAATATCAAAGATCAACAGAGGCAAACAATCCTAATAATATTTTGTATAAGTGAATCTGAGGCGTTAATAATTTCAAATATTGCCATCATTTTTACATACCTTAACACTTAAAGAGGCATTTGAAACTGACGCACGGCTAAACGAAGAGGTCAAATAAACGGAATTCGATGGAGCGTTTTGCAAAATATTCAAACTTCTACTCGATAGATTTTTTTTCATTTTTTTTTCGCAAAACGTAGAAAATCGGTAAAGAAAATGACCCAGCGAAAGAAAAATAGGTGTGGGTCGCCGAGCGTCCAAGATCGCTAAATCCACGCAAAGTGATAGAAATGGCCATTTGCCCTATTATTGTTTACTTTACTACTTAGCGCGCGCTCTCGATGCATGACGTGGCGTGTGAATTTCGTGCCCAGTATGGATGCGCAGAAACAATTAGCTCGAACGTCCTTAATTGAAGTATTAAATCTTAATTGCATTACTTTCATTAATTTCTTGTGCTAGATTTTACATAGCATTTTCAATTAGCTTGTTAACAGTTTTCTACCAATCAGAAAATATTCTTACGTAGTAACAAAATGACAGAAAGCTCAAACTTCCAAACTTTAAATCTTTTAGACAGGTCGAACAATTTTTCGATTGAATAATTTTTTGCATTTCACATTGTCTCAATGATTTCTTTCGGAATCATGTACTTTTTTGTGTCATAACAGGTAAAGTAAATGAAAGTTTGCCTTGAGCACTAAGACGTCATTTCCCCCCAAGAAATACCGTTAAAGTGTATATGACATAAAAATGCTTATTTGAAAGCCCTTTCGAAATACAGAAGAATGGCGTTTTTCTTTTTGAAATATCTTTTTTTTCATTTCAGAGGCATTTTTCTATTATGCAAATTAGATCAGAAAAGTATTAATGTACTATATTGCGCGCCGCCGTAACGTCAAGAGAAGGCTATTTTGTTTCTGTGGAAAAATAAAAGGGTCAAAATAGAAAGAGAGGGACTATACCAGGATTATGAAACGGTGGACTGCTTATAAGAGATATCGAACCAATGACAAAATGGTTAAGATTAGCATGGATTTGCACCAGATCACTTATTTAAAACTAATGGAGGACTTATCACGTAAAGGACCTCTTTAAAAATATGTCCCTATTTTGCAAGGCGCATCCTCCCATATTTTCATTTAATGAAGACTTTTTATGAATGTGATATGGGAGGTCTTAATAATAAGAAAGTTTGTATCGAAGGTAAATTTTTTTGGAAGAAATGGTTTACAAAAGGCATTAATCGAACCGGAAAGTCATTTTAGATGAGAAGGGGCAAGTCCTACCATTTCGTCTTTGAGTGCAAATATTCGTTGACGAAGAAGACAAAAAGAAACGGGGGAAAGATATTTAGATCGACTCGAAACGTATGCAAAGGAAACAAACTTATTTTCTCAAATTCATTTACAGAGTTGTCACAAAGAATGAGAGCTGTTCCAATATCACATCAAACCAGATAGGAATTACGTTTATTGCGGGAATCGCACTCCGCAGATCATATATGACTGCCAGTTCATAAAATCATTTGCACAAGAAGTATTACAATGGTTTAATTGTAAGTAGTTGTTCAATTTTATTCTAATGCCTTTTGTCTGCATCAAAATAATAGCAACAAAATCGAGTTATCAGTACCTCTCTTCTTGCGCTAATATATTTATAGTTGTAAGCTCCAAAATCACCACCACTACAGATCATTGATTTTATCAATGAAATAAAATAATATCGAAAACATTAAATAAAATCGAAAATCTTAGTTAATGTCATACGACGCAAACATTCTCCTCTTCTAAGATATAGGTACCAACTAATAACAATATATATACTGTAAATTAAAAAAAAACTTATGCATACGTTTATATTTGTCAAAAACTGTAGCTAGTGCTTGTATTATTGTTATAACTTATGTTATTATTAGTATCTTTGCATTTATATAACTTGGGAGTAAACTATTAACCGTCATTACAATCACTCATGCTAATTTTAGTGGGACAGTGTTAATAAAAGTTATATGTTTGTAAAGTCTTCTGTTTGAGTGAAGAAGCAATGAAAAGAAAAAAAGATGAAAAGATAAAACTAGATTAGTAAATAAAATACCTGCAGGTACGTCAAATGAGAAAAACAAAGTAACAAAGTAAGAAATGAGAGAAAATTAAACAACACACGCTTGGATTCAGAACAAGCGTCTTGTAATGCTTACTAAACATAGTGAACGACGTTGTGACATTTTGAGTTTCGGTTTTACAATTGTCTTTCTCAAACCCTCAAACGAAAGAAATTGGTACAAGAACCTCGAACTCAACTGCTCGGAAAAAAAACTTGTAAAACTGAAAAAGTTTGTAGAAAATGAAGTACAACCAGACCAAAAAAAACCAAATGAACGACAGTCACTTTGTGTTTCTAGTGAGTTTCCCAAAAAGATTAATTAGAGAATAAAACACTTTATGTCGTTTACAAAATGCATATCCTATGTTAATCACCAATGCCTGTTGTGGCTCGTAAAAAGTTTCATGTGTTAATTTAAGTTCAATAGGGCAGACGATTGAAGGTAAATCAACCACAAAATAAGTAATTGAGTAAGTGGTAGTTGATTTTAGCCCTGCAACATATCCAACAATCCAAGCAGATCTAAAGTGAAGTGGCTTTTAAAATAATATGTAGTTGATTCGACTCTGAAAAGTGCATCAGTTTTGGTATTATATGGGCTAAGTAAGGTACCAACTGTGGATATATTTTTCTTTCTATACAAGCTTGGAATGGCTCAAATGGGACCATTTTTAAATTGGGCTAAATTGGCTACAAAATATAGGTCAATTTTTCGGCCATTGTATAGACAAGAAACGACTCGAGAACGTCGAATTTGGCCATCCAAACGCACCATTTCAGCCCCTTTAGAAACCAAAGCAATCCCCATTTTTTCTAAAATAGCTTCTCGGTGGCTTCTTTTCGACTACCTTTCACAGGGCCATTTACATCCTATTTACTGGGGCTAAAACAACCCTACTAGTGGCCTAAACAAGCCACCAAAATAGGAATGTATTTTTCTCACCGAAATCGTCCCATTTTTGGAACTGAAATAGATCTTCTCGATTTACAGCATACAACATTGCATAGTCATACCCTATGAAAACTGTTAGCACTAACTATACGAACTGTATAGTAGTAAGATAATGCCGATGAGTCATTATGTAATCGCCAACAGACGACAGTCTTTTACAAGTCACGCTTAACTCCAAACCAGTGTTGCGTAGTCGAGTTAAGCGAGGAGGAGCAGCTGTGATTATTATTTAAAGGTAAATAGCGCCCGAAATTCTGCTCGTTGCTCGTTGTACCTAGCGTTCCATCAAATGTACAGTTGAGATGCCTTCTGTAACTGTTTATTGTCCAAGCTTGCCCTGGTAGCTGTTTTGTCAAAGCGGTGCAGTTAGAGCACTCAATTCCCCGGATGTTAATGTATTCATACATCCGACACGTAAAATCCCAGGTGCCAAATATGTCATGACCTTTCAGCTTCGCGCGTGCATAGTCAGTATACTGCAGACCCTCTCTTGGGTAGTTACAGATTGCTCGTAGGTGGGTTGAGTGATTAGCAAGGGATTCCATTTGTGGTAAGGACAGGCGGTACGCGTTCCAGTTCACATAATTGTCTTCTTGATTCACAGGAAAATCAGCGCCAAACGGTTCATTTCTGAAAAGAGCATTATTAGCTAAGGAAAATGATTGTATCAATGTCCAAACAAATCCTGATTCGGATTCCATGTCACAGAAAACAGGAAACCCTTGTTCCACAGAATCGAAAATGAGATACTTCCCGGATGTCGAAGCGCCGTACCTAGCTAAATCGTAGCAGGTTCTTGGATGTTTATTCTTTTCACATCGCCGGCCCGTGTGCGTGTCGGGGCAGGTACAGTTAAATCGTATGCTGTAAGGGTCACAAACGTCCTGACATACCCCTCCGTTGACACAGGGATTGTCCCGGCAGCATCTGTTCGTACAGCCATGTTTTCCTGGGATGTATTTCACTCCACCCTAACATACAAAAGTATAAGTATGGTTTACATTCTTTGATAATGTTACACTGCGAGCTGGAGGCGTCTCTTTTTAACATCAGAGTGTTTCCTACGAAGACCTAGGGGCTGATAGTTGTCCACTGAAAGTTTCTGTTGTAGAGCATTGTCTAAGCATTATAGCGACGTATTAGCGTGAACTGTAGACCAAGCCGTTGAAATGAAGGATAAATTCTCTAGATAGAAAATTCCTTATCTAGTGATTTCTTGTTGCTTTCGAGTAACATTAAGATAGACAAACGCTTTAAGACTGATAATTTTAGAACATGTCGCACCTGTAGTTTTCACTTCAACAAGGTCTTTCGTGTTGTAGAAATACTAAAATAATGACGACAGCTTATCATTTGGGCATACATTAGTGTCAAATTACCATTTTTGTAAGCCCCCCCCCCCCTTAACTTTAAGAGAATAAAATATTTTGACCACTCTTTTTCCAGAATCATGTATTTACCAAACCGATTTTTGCGCCAAGTTTGAGAGAGATAGTTAAAGATTTGAGCTACATCAGCTCCTGCATGCTGTGTTTTCCATTGATACACTCTTATAGCTTTTTTGCACTGTGAGGGGTAAAAAAGTAACATCTTCGGCCGAACGAGCGAAAGGGCAGATGAACGAACGAAAGAGAGTAGCGAAGACCCACCAACCGAACAGGCCTTGAAGCAAACTTAGAAATAAGAAGAAAACAAACAAAAAAACAACGAAGTAGCGAGGACAGAACAATTGAGCTAGCTTAATTAATTGGAACGAACGAGCGCACAAACAAACAGACAACACAAAAAAGAAAAAAACGTCTCAAAAAAAAAAACAGCTCACCTCCACTGTGTAGCTCCTCATGAGGTCATAATAATTAACTCCTTGTTTCCATTTCAGCGCTGTTGGCGCCATTTCTTTGTTAACAACGTTAAGCTCGCAGTTGTTTTCTTGGAAGAAAGTAAAATAATTCATGGATATACACAAGCACTCATCTTTACACATCATGTGGCATTGGGCGGCGCTGTGGACTGTCAACCCTCTGAACACGTGACCCTCAAGGATGTGGTTATGGACGACATCTTCATCGATAACAAATTTGAAGTTTTGACGAATAACGCTGCTGTGCGCCTTAATGAAGAGAGTCAAGTGGGATACCAAAAACATCATTTGTAGAAAACGCGAGGCCTTCATAGTGGAGCTACCAAAAAAGATACAAAATTTAAGGAATTATAAGTATTTTTTTAGATTTATCTAAGTGAGGGACAGAAGTTTGTTAGTAAATGTCCATTATTTTGTGTTAACACTCGATTAAAAAAGTCTTTCGACGACGTCTTCAAAGGTAGATATGTTGTGGTTAAAAATTAAATTCAGGTAAACATGATTTAAACCTAGTTTGATTCTTAATTTCCTTGGTCTTCTAACAAGAGAAAAAAGGAATTTAATTTTTCCCTGAATTTAATTTTTAACTACAACAGATATTCCACGTAAAACCAAGTTGAACAATGCTCATAGAAAACGAGGATGAATGTTCGTGTTAAGGAGGCTGGCATCAGTTTGCAGCACTATTCTAGCAGCTATACTTTGAAGAATGAATATATTAGCACTGTTTATCAAGTGATCTCTAATATTGTATAATACAAATGCCCAATCATTGGTTAGAAAGTTACGGTAATCCTTTGGATATAACAGGTTACATATAACAAAATGACCTGCTAATAAAAAAGGTGGCTTTGAACCCACACCACAGAATTTTTTAAGCTTTGTAAAACGTTAATTGCGTCTATAAGCCATGTTTATAATAATTCGATGACAAAAAAATGGGGGACAAAAAACTCGTTCTAACCAATCTAGTTGTTTTAGTCGGCAAACTTCAATGCAATTCTCATTAAATTTAAGCCACCAAACCAGGTAGCTTAAGCGAGTCGGCAATTTATTTCCACCAATGGGAAGCAACTTGCGGTCATTCATCTGACAAGGCCGTCAAATCGGAAATACAACACGCGTTCTATTTTTGTTCCTCCCGCAAAACTTCTGTCTTGTCGAACTAAATGCGGTCCAACCAAATTGCAGACAAACTGGAAGGTCTGTCTCAAGATTCGTAAATGTTCTTGCCAAATGTTATCTGCGTGTTGGTTTAAAACCATATCCTCAAACCAAAATTGTGGTCTTTCCAGAACCCACGCAACTTTATGCCTTCTGCGGCATATCTTTCTCCGAGGATGATAAAAGTAAGCTTACATTACTCTTCTCCTGTCCCTTAGTGCAAGCAATCTCAGCCTTTGCTGAAATCTGTTCCTTCGTCGAAAGAAACTACGCGCATATAAATCGTGATTAAAAGAAGAAGGACAAACAAGCGAGCTTCGTTTGGACCTCCGGCTCCCGCCATATTATTCAAATTGATTGATTCGCGCGCGTGGTCTACTCAAATTACTGTAAGATGAAGTTTAATCTTACTCGTGAAAACACTATCATTTTTAAGTCGCTTAACGGCGTCTGTAAACAAAACACCTTCAGGAATGTTAAGCGAGACAAGCGCTGTCGTGAAAACACAACCACTATTAATTATGAAAATGAAATGAAATTGCATCACGGTGGAAGTCGCAACACATATTTCGCAACTCACACGAGACGCGTAAATTACGTATACGATATGATATCAGGAAAACAAAACAGAAATCTTGTATGAATTGAATTATTTAAGTAAAAATTATAGGTTCCAAGTTTTACTTTGGAACGCCATGATCTGAATAGACGCTATTTCACTTTCCTAAATAACAAGAAGCTGGCGTCAGGACACAACTATTGGTTTGGCTCACCGCTGATTGATCACTAATAGTACTTAACAGTATAAAATACTTACGATAGTGGTATCTTTCTACTCCCCTTAGCTCGCGATAAAGAACGTAGCTTCGGGTTTCATAGCCGTTCCTTCCAGCTTGAGAGGCAAACCGCTTCTTTTAAAACCTTGTTAAAAATATGCAGGAAATTAAATGACAAAATTAAGTCAAGGGCACGTTATTGTGCCACATTGTTGTATAGAAATGATGTTGCTAAGGTGACTATCAGTCACTGCTTAAGGTATTATGGTAACTGAATTTTTACGAAAAATGCGAAAACTATTTTTTTTTTGCTGCTCAAATCGAGAAGACTGAAATAGATATTTTGCAAAAAAAATGGTAAGAAAAGCTTTTTTACTTTATACGATAGAGAATAAAATTATTTTTTAATCTCATTAACTCCTGACGGTGCGTTGACAACTTCCTGCCACCTGTAATTAAAAGTCACCGCCATTTGTCACGTGTAATTGCGGTGTGACATTTCATTTGAACGAATGAGGCGTGTACACGAACTGTTCTTGATCCGGTAGGCAAAGCAACTAAAGTGTTATTGTTTATAGACTAGCGAAATGAAGACAGTGAACTTCATAAAATCTCTCACAGCATGGTTTCAGTGATTTAAGCAAATTGATAATTTTTGATTTAAGAGAAAGCAGTTTCGACAACGAAAGGTCGCTTACTGCACTTTCGTGATTCGCTTTAGTGTGAATCTTCCGGTCAGTAACTTCAAGCAAAAATTATGCAAGAAAATCAGTTTACCTTGGAAAGCGACAAGCTTTCCTTAAACCTGACGAGTGTAAGAAAGAAGCCGCCAGCTGCGGGCAGACAGCTTGATTGTACTGTTTTGCCAATGATTCCACGTACTTTTTTACTTTACTTGGATTTAACTCGACTGAAATAACAACGGACATCTGAAACTCGCAGTTTCTGAATGCTTTCCAACGTAGAGCAAGGCTTTAAAATAACAAATGGCTGTGTTATCGAATCCCAACAACAGTGACCACTATCTTTGCCCGAAACAAAAACAAACACAAAAATGACTCTCGACGCACTTGGCAGACTGTAAATGAACTTACCTCTCGCAAAAGTAACACCTGTTCTGTGAAAGAACTAATTGTGGATGGTGTTTCTATTACCAATCCAACTGACCTATCAGATACGTTCAATGAACACTTTTCCACTATAGGCCCTAAACTTGCTAATGAGATCCCGTCAGTAGCTAACAGCAACTATAGGTGTCTTGATTATCTCAACTTTACGGACCAGAGGTTTTCATTTTGATCAGACTAACTGCAATGAAGTGTTCTCACTTTTGAATAAACTTAGCCAATCAAAATCTACAGGTCTTGATAAGATATCTGCGAGACTAATCAGAGAATGTGCTGATTTGATTTGCATTCCTATTTGCGCAATCTTCAATCGTTCTCTGGTCACAGGCGTATTCCCAGATGAATGGATATGCGCGAAATGCGCGAAAGTTACACAAGGAAGTTCGAATGATATGAACAACTACCATCCCATTTCTGTAATCTCTGTTGTGGCTAAGGTATTCGAAAGAATAACTTACGATCAATTATACAATTACCTTTCTCAACATGATATATTCTCAAAAAATCAATCTGGATTCCGCCCTCTCCATTCTACGGTTACTGCTCTACTGGAAGCTGCTGATAGTTGGGCGTATAACATTGATCGCGGTAATGTTAACGCCGTAATATTTCTCGACTTAAAGAAGGCCTTTGATACAGTAGACCATGCCATACTATTATCTAAATTAAGTGCCTATGGAATTCAAGGAGATGCTTATAACTGGTTCAAGTCATACTTAGAAAATCGAACACAAAAATGTTCTGTTAGTGGTTCACTTTCCAAAACCTGCTCTCTCCAATGTGGTATTCCTCAAGGGACAATATTGGGTCCTCTTCTTTTCTTACTGTACATCAATGACTTGTCAAATTGCTTGTCGAATTCTTACCCTAGAATGTATGCTGATGACACACATCTTACATATGCTGACAGCAATATGAAC
>OMLO01000894.1_pt1 | contig 21489 bp, 10 predicted proteins | sample 1674811 | NCBI WGS metagenome assembly OMLO01 (sample SAMN06265003, study PRJEB25207) | coral metagenome | isolation source: Coral host | place: Mexico:La Bocana,Puerto Morelos, Mexico | collected 2008-11-13 | reverse complement strand
TTGGTCTGAAATTGGGTCTGGATTTGGAGATGCGGGCGGCACACCCCCACCAAAAATTCCAAGGAGTACCCCCCGGGGTTGTTGTACAGCGATTTGACTACGTGAATCAAAAAAGGAACGGATGCAGAGAAAACATTCAAACTTCTGGAGTTTGGATTCACTTAGATCCTAACTGTAGCGCCATTGCGACGTAAAGATATTACAGAAACATACAACACGAGGCAGTGCTGACCTAGAACAATGGATAGAGGAAAAGCTGTCTTACTCAGTACACGCCTGCCTTGAAGACAACAACAATAACAATAATGATAACAATTATATACTTTGTTATTTTGAAGCTCTTGCTTCAGAGTTTTAGTTTGATATCAAGAGTATCTAGTCGGACTCGATGACATGCGAAAGTTCAAACTGGATTTTTACGACCATTGTGAATATAATGGCATAACATGAGACGTCTCCAAGGTTGATATTCAGTTCCAAATCATTAATCAGTCCAGGCGTATGAAAACATGCAAATTTTTAAAATTCTTAAGGGTAGATATACTCGTTTGTTTGTTTAGAAATGTAATTTCTGACGATCGAGAAAAGAATCAAGCAGAAGTTATTATTCTGACGGCACGATGGAGAGGCTTTCTTTTATTACAACAGCTTTGTACCCTTTCCTTGAGGTCTCGTGCTGCGGCATTAGATGAGGAATGCGTTTCCACATATTTTTTGGCCATATCTAAAAGGTGGGTTTTCGTGGTTTTTCGTATCTGGCGTTGTACAGGTTCCAATTCCAATAGTTGAAATTTGGAAGGATATAGATTATGTTTGAAGACTAATACATCTGTATCAGATGATGCATCCTCAATAAAATATTTACGTTTAATCTCTCGTGTTAGTGTAGTCAGAATTTTAAACTTGGGGTTAGGCGATAAACTATAAACTTAAAGACGGCACGCACTAAAGCTGTCGAGCCATCCAGCCACACAGGAAAATCTTTAAAGTGTTCTGCAGTGTTCTGACGTCTTGCGGTGTTTAAGTAGATCGAAAAATACATACACAGGCGAAAAACCTTTAAATAAGCACGACTCAAATGAAAGTGCAAAAATAATATAAAATTAAAATTTAATTAAACTTCGTACAAACTATACACATGATAAATACAGTTCATCTAAAATTAGTCGGAAAATAATTCAAACTGAAAGTTGATTAACTTAATTAACTTATTCTTAAATTCGCGAGACATAATTACAAAATCTAAGATCGAGAAAAGTCGCTGTCGTTTGGCCGCCAGCTTTCTCTTTGGGCGGCTTTCATGGAATTTGAACCAGCTCGCATTTTTACTCTTGAGTCCTCAGAGTTGTTTCTTGGTTGCCCTCGCTCGCTGAATAATTAAAAGATAAATAAAACTGTCGTGCAACTCGCGGCACTCTTGTACTCCGATTAGGAGCTTTTTTTAAAATTATATTACGGTAATTATTAATAAATACTGTACTACAGCAGTGCAGGAAATAATTACTTGGACTTCCTAGTATCCAAGCCACGTATACGCATTCGCACGGTGCCTTACTGAAGTGACAACCGCGTTGACAGCACTCGCTGTGTTTTGCTTGGGTAAGGATCAAAACTCGTCCTTATCAGAAGCCTTTGGCAACTTGTTCACTCCCGGCCACCGACAAAAGGATTTCCACAAAAATTCCAGTGTACTTGCAAATTATCAGTCCGGTTCGGAAATGCGGGAAACAATAGCGTGACGTAACAACATGGCGGTTGTCAACTTTTCTGTCTTCTATGAAACACGTATAGGCTATGTAAATTGAAATTAAGAAATCCTTTTAAAACTGTCCACAATGGCACCAGTCACTTTAGAAGATAATCAAAGACAATTTGGAAATGTTCTCCACAGTCTCCATAGGTCACGTGGTTTCCATTATACTCTTTCTTGGTCTCAGTTTTCCTTTCTTTCCTCTGCTAGCAGTATTTCTGCTGGTGGCTGATCGTTCTTGCCCGGGCCTTTTTTCGGCAACCCGAGCTTCGTATCCGTGAAATGTTTCGTTGGGTCTGAGTAGGAGTGGCACATATTGGACTTCCTGCGAGAGCCCCGATTCATTTGGTGCTGGGACGGTCCGTTTTTCAACCAGAACGTAATATCCTTTGGAGGCAAGGTACTTGCTGGCGTATTCGTTTTTATGGCTGCTAAGATCCAAGACTAGACCTGAACACAAGGAACGGAAAAGAGACACTTAATTAAAGTACCGTAATAATTCACTTGAGAGCCTGGCTATTTTTGGTAGCTCAAGGGAGGGGCCTTATTGCAGAGAGGCGCGTATTTCCTTTTGAACCTGAATGTGTGGTAAAACACTTCAATTGAAATGCAATCAGTCCATACCATGTCAATGTCTTGAAATACTCTATGGAATACTGACACGGGTCATTTTTATTTTTTCGGTTTACTCAGGAATCTTAAGGCGAGGCTGTATACCGAAAAAATACACGAGAGAGCGTTGCATAACTAATTTATACCATGCAATAAAAATACAGTGGCAAACTCAATGCAACTTGCGCACGGCGCATGATGGGAAGTTTGGATGTAATAATTAACAATTATTTACCGAAGTGGAGGTAAATATCCACCACTTTCACCACACAAGCTGAATAACTAGCGGACCAAAGGGTAACTTTACTGGTTTAAGAGTAACTTTATTTGAAACGGGAAGCCATTTTGTTTTTCTTCGACTGCTCGGAGGTGAATAGTATTTGGCTAATCACCTCCGAGCTAGCCAATCAACGTGCGCGAAGAGCACTATTCACTTGTGTGGTACATACTAACTTCGAATATACGACGGATTTCCTGGTATAACGAGTAGAAATGTCTCCCCAGGGTTGTCTTCCATTAAAACCACGTCGGATAAAACAGGCAGAGAAATAGAACAACACCGTCGTGATCCTCAACATTTACAATAATAATTGCGCACTTTTTGTTCAAGTCCTCTACACTGTGGCCTGTGCAGGTCATTGAATTGTTTAATTACGCTACTACTACAAGGAAGCGCTGATATTGGTCAAGTTGTTGAACGCTAATCACCTTGTTTAGTTTTTGTTACTGAGGTGATTATCAAGGTAATTGGCATTAGTTTTGTTAATTCAGGATTTTATTATCCTTTCATTCATTATCCTGTCTTTCCGGTCTTGCTTATGGTCATTTGTGTTTTGTTGGGAGAAAAATTATTCCTGTGAGCTGCTTATTAATGATCAAAGCTTTTTAAGAGCAGGAACAAAAGGACGGTCTCAAAAAGGTAATTTAATTCACACCTCCGAGTTATGTTGTGTTATATATAACTTGCAGCAATAGCTTCTTAGCTGTTTAACTGACAGCCAGGCTGCTTTGGGTAAGGAGGAGCGTTCATTTCTACGTAACTAAGATTTGACGACTGTAATTGAAAGAGGCTGTGTGCTTTACATGTGAGATTGTGTTTTAATTGCCCAAAGTGGTTCGTGCTTTCTCATTGGTCCAGGTCTTTAAGTTGTACACGACTCCATGGCAACTCTATGGGCTTGTGAAGATCTTAGCTTGGAAAACGAATTGGATTGCATATGCTTTTACTTAGTTTCGAACAGTCACCATTTCTTAAACAGACAATGGTAATTTTGTGCCCGGCTTGCCTCGTGCTTTAATTCGCAGATGGTGTTATTATTAATAATAAAATGCTACCCGAATAAAACTAAAATCACCTGTTTTTTCTCATTTTAACTTTGTAGAAAAATAGCGAATTTCAGATCAGAGTACGAGGACGGGATGGAGTACGGGCACGACTTTCAAATTTCAAATCAGTTAAATCCCTAGAACTGTCACTCCTTCCTGTTGTTTACCGGTAGATAAGGAGACCCTAGAAACAAGATTGGTGTGATAAGCGGTTATCTAAGCCACACACACTATATTTAACTCGTACTCGTAGTCAAATCTCAAGGTTGCTAGTAATAAATGTGTGACAGGTACTTTGGATAACTTTAGAAGCATCAGACGACCGGAATAACATCACGAACTTAATCCTTAATTATATGTCGTGGTCATATAAAAACGCGGATATTCATTTCAACTTTGGCAGAAATTCCAAAAAATTGTTGACGGTCAGTACACTGTACAGACCCGAATCTCAATTTTCTTCTCTAATTCCTACCTTCCTAGATAAACTTTGAAATGCTGTTATCATGCTGTGAAGAGGTTAAGATGAATATTTATGTTTTATATATGAAAAATGGTCTATAATTTCAGCTTTTGCTAGAGCGTTTGTTAAAATGTTCCATGCCTGGGGTCATTTCTCCAAGGTTCTAAGATGTCGGTTGATGTCGGTTGAAAAGAAGCTAATTTAACTTGTCGCCTATTCAGAATTCATTCTGAAATCTTTGAAATAAAAAATAAGCTGAGAGTAATGATCGGTCGTGGTGAATTTTCTTCGATGCATGACAGTAAACCAAGTGCTTCCTGATTTGAATATGCGAATACCACTAGGATCTATTTGGTTGCGGACGATCAAGAACGCCAAGCATTTGTGGATTCATACATCGTGTTGGAATTTGTGGAAAGCTTCGTAGCCATTACCTGTTTCGTCGGTGAGATCCAGCACTCGGTCCGAGTCACCATAACCACATCGTTCCTTGATTGAGTTCAATAGATTTACCACGGAGCAGCTTGGATTAAACAGAAGCGACTTCTGATCGCCGTAGTAAATCGTTATGAACATCTTAACAGAGCCTGCAATAACTTCCTAGAGACGTCAAAAAGACCCGAGTCCTTTCTCCAAACCGTAGGGCTCGATGGAAAGTTCCCAGGCGAAAATGAACGAAGATCGTAGTGAGTCGAACGCGGTTTTATCTTGCGTGGGCAAAATTCTCTGCGCCCCTTTGCTGGAGACAGCCAGACAATGGACTTTTTACGTGTGTCGTCGGATGAGTGGATTTCGTCCCTGTAGTGACAGACAGGTGATTATCAGCGGATGTTTTAAGCAATTAGATGATAAACGTTGGAAAAATGCAATCGACTGTGTCTTGTTGTCTTTTGTGCATTTTGTTTGTAACGTTTTCTTATAGTGCTGTCCAAAGAGGAGAGCTGCGTGACAAACTAAATCGAAAGAAACAACACGCCAAATATAGATAAATTTTTACCCTCTCCTTACCTGTTGATAACATTTTTAGGTACTAAAAGTCATGAGAGGTATCTGAATTTTCAATGTATCAATCGTAATACAGAATTTCGTGGCTCGAACTTTTAAGTCTCGATGAAACCCTTTTGTAACAACGTACAAGGCGATGAGAATTAGTGCGTGACCATTCAATTGAAAGTTACCAAGTAAAACTTTCGTGAGATATTAATTGTTAGCTGCCCAAAGTTGATTCCAACAAGCGGTGGAGGTAGTAAGCCGTATGTACAAGGTTGATCTGATAAGGCTCTTTTAGCACAATCCAAACTGAAGTTGTGAAGGTCGTGAAATGAAGCTCAGTTATTTGACAATAGTTTTATGTGATACTCTTTATGATGCTGTACCAAGATATAGGCTAAGTTCAAGATGTCTGAATATTGGCCAAGTTCTATTTCGCATGTTTACGGACCGAAATGAGCTCAAAGAATGGCTTTAATATCCAGCCATCTTGACCTCGGGCTTGGTGAAAAATTGACTTATTTTTGTGGTCTAAAGGACATTATTTGAAATCTTGAGGAAAACCACTGCTACTCTTGAGGGGCCAAGATCATAGTCTGTGCACTCGGATAGCCTCAATCATTGGGCAGAATTTGCTTCTTCTTGTGTACCTGGAGCTAGTCATACAAATAAAGATGGTTCTAACTTCAACCTTGTGGCAAAACTCAAGGATGTGACCATTGAACTGATACTATTGAGCTGTTCAGTTTTACGCTGCACAAGGTTATTCCAACCTCAGTGTGTGACAAGTGACAGCTATTGACGAGAACTTTCGCTTGATATTCCCGGTTTATTATGCTGTTTAGATGATTCTAACAACAAGCTATTCGCAAGATTTTAACTTTACACAATTTTTAAGTTGACTTGTCAACCTCGTTCCAAAGTAAAGCAAAACGGTATGGGAACGAGGTTGCTTTCTTGCGTGTCCTCAGTGTTCGTATCAATAAAGTTGACGGGTTTTTGGCACTAAACACTTAAACGAATAAAATTGCTACCAGAACGTTAATGGCGATTATATTCTGGCGAGGACACAGCCGATTTTCTCTTTACCATTGCACTCTATCTGGCGTCCACTCACGTGACAACAACGACCTGCGCGTTATCCGCCAGTCGATCGCGTCTCCCGTCGCGTCCCGTTAGGTTGTCAATGTAGCTAGCGATATCAGTTTAAGATGGCTTTATACGGTAATCATTTATGGCATTGCGCGCGCAAGTGTTATGTTATGTGTTGTTCTTGCATTCGTTTTTGCACCCAGTCCTCTCAAACTTCTCAAAGGTAATAAGCAATGATTGAATAGTGTTTTATTATAATCTCTGTTAAACTTTTGTGCTTGCGTCTTGAATTATAAATACCACGATTTTTATGGCTGTATTTGTGATTTTCACACTAAATCGCATCCGGCGAAAAAAGTAGGGTTTGCAAAGGCAGTTTTTTTCGATTTTTGTAAATTTGTCTTTTACCGCTTCGAAAATCTGCTCTTATACATTTCTCTGAAAAACGAGCTCAGTATTTACTACCATTCTGCCAAATTTTACGGATATTTCACCCGAAGGAAATGCGAGAAAATTCACTGTCAGTTTTACTTTTTGAGCTCCATTTGACGTCATAAAATATCGAAAAACACTGAAGTTTTCCCTCGAGCGCGGGCAGATTACTTGAGCTTTCCTCCACAGCGCGCGGGCGATCGTGAAACTATAGGGAGCCACCTTAAATACGAAAAAAAAGCAGAGCCATTGTAGCTGTCGGAAACTTGTAGCGCGTTCAGACGTGGGCACCCGTGTGTTGTTCTTAATGGGTGTCGGGTCTTTTCAGTATATTTAGCAGTATAGCTGAGTCTCATTGTAACAACTTTCTTTAACTGAAAGAATAAAATTTCGCAGAAGTGGTACCTAGAAGACGTGGGTTTTTCGACGTAAACATTATCCTTTTGGCGAGTATCGTAGCTACAAAGCAATGCTTAAAGAATGTTTTTAAAGCAGCAAAAATAACAAGACATTCGCATTTAATGCCTTTCTATGCCTTGCAGCTAACGTCTAAAAAACATATTTTCTAACAGTTGATAAACTGTGTAGTTTAGCATAATTTTGAGCTTCACATGGTGGAAAAATAAAGGTCTTTGGCGGTTGGCAAGGTAGTCATCTTGTTTTCATTTCACTGACGTTTTGTAGGGTTTGCGGTCTCCAGGAACAGACGAGGTGAGATCTAAAGAAACAGAATTTTTCCTTGACAACCAATACGTCTATTAGTGAATTACGCATGTAACGAGAATAGTACCCCAATCATGCGTAGCTTTACCGCGTGTGCAGGCTTAGAAATCCCTTTTCCCTTGATCATTGCGGTTATGTCCTGAATTAAACCTGTTCAAGGTCATAAAAAAAATGCACCTTTTGAAAATGAATAAACGACACGTGGTGAGAATAGCGGTGTTGTTTATCGCCAGTCAGAACCCCGCGGTGTTTTCATTTTAGGCTTCTTTTAAGTTCTGGTGTTGGCTGCCTCGAGGTATCTACGCAATTCAGTCATTTTCTGTCTGGAGTTCTATGGGCAAATTGAATGAATTGGACAATATAGACAATAAGGTTTGTATAGAAGAATAGGTGGAGTGTGATGCTTTACTTTTTTCGTTTAGAAAATCGATTGTTAAATGATAATGAGGCATTTACGTAAACAGGGTCAATAGAAAACTTGTCTTTGATTGAAACTTTAGCGTATAAATCGTGACAGGTTATTTCTGTATGCCTTTATTTTTTTCTGGCAGTTGTTTAAATTCTGTCAAGAGATGTGTGCTTCAAAAATTCTAAGAACAAATTGGACTTAACCTGAATACATCAATCGTCAAAGTCTCGAAATCAATTTCAGTTGTCCCGAGCAATGTTATTAATTGCAACTTCGGATGGGAAGGATTTTTGTGAGCTGTCGGCAAAATTTGGAGACCTTTTCGACTCCGGCCGATAAATCAATGAAGTGTCAAAAATAGCTGCTCTGCGATTAAAGCCTTTACCTCAGAATTGAATTTCCATGCAAAACATGGAAAACATGATCACGAACTATTTTCGCATTACTTTAATAATCCGCTTTAAATGCAATGACAGGCAGGCAGAAACGACTGAAGCAATTTTGTTCAAACTTTTAATATATCTACATACATATATTTCAAATTAGAGGTTTGTCCTTCACTCAAAGGCAAAAAGCTATTTCAAATCATTGAAGATTTTCTATTATTTTACGTTCGCGTGATATCCTTTCCTTTTGAAAGTAATGATATTAATTGCACACGAGTTTCATTCGGAGATATAAGGCCAATATAGGTGTGGAACAAAGCACATGTTGAACTCTGTTGCACGGCACTTAAAAGATGTCGAAGATTTTCACATGATTGAACAAGTCTCGCCTGACACTTGAATTTCTCGTGAACGCTTTTAAGAGCTATAAACAACATTTTTATGGGAATTCCCAAATCTTCAGTGGCTAACCTTTTTTGACAAGTGTATCGCATGTTTCCACTAACCTTTGTTTGTCGTTCCATGTAAATAAATACTGTCAATAGTCGTGCCACCTTTTTGCTAATATACTTTTTTCGCCTCTAGAGAGTAAAAGCGAAAACACCATTCAACCTTATACTATTTAAAAAACAGTTTCGACTCCCCCCGTAAATGGATCTTCTATTATTTATGTTCCTTTGTTGTCGGTAAAAGCGTCTATTCATCATTCCTACTCGTAAAAAGTAACAGATTGTCAATACTGTATTAAATTTTGTATCCAAACAGAGTTGTATGAACGCGAAATGCATAAAACTGTTCGCGAGACTGTTCATTCCACCTCCCTGTAAATGCGTGTGTTTTCCGCCCTAAAAGCACAAGCTACTGTAGCGCCATATTTTTTTTAAAACATCTAAATTGACCGCATTTTAAGAGAGCGTTGTGTATCTCTATTAAGCTTTTTACATCTATTTCTTGGTGACTAAAGGATGTGTATAAAACACAAAGTATTACTAACACCCTGCATTATCTTCAACTGCTATTCCATGCTACTTGACCGATGTCCATAACAAACCGCGTGAAATTTCTTTAAAAGGCTGTGTGAACTGATATTTTACTCGACCGTTATGTGTTTATGAATTAACCATTAACTAAGGTTTTAAGCAGCCTAGCGTGATAGTAGCTAAATACACTTTTAAAGGTTTTCACGCGATCCAGCCTTATTTTTTATTATTTTGAGTAGAAAACAATGGAGACTTTTTGTTATGTAAATTCACTAAATATGCACAACGGGGCGCGGACAAGCTAAAGGAAGTCTGACTTTGATATCACAAGTAATAGACAGTGGAAACAGCTCGACAACTGAAGCAGGACCAGATAATCAACACGGGGTTTACAAGCTCCTTACAGCACGGGATCTCCAGGTAGATTTGTTTGAAAGCTATTGGTAAAGTTTAAAATAACTATAAAGATTTTAATTTTGCAACCCGTTTTCTGGAAAGGAGGCCATTTCACTAGGCTTTAAAATCAAGTCCACTGCTTTTAGCGACAGGCAAGTGATCGACTGAGGTGTAGATTGTTTTTCGTAAACAAAGCGTATTTCGTCTGCGCTCGTTACTTGGTTTTACAGAGTACTTTCCAGAACACATTTCGTATCCACTTTCAATAATTCCTGTTTAGTACAAAGAAAAAAAAACAAATCGGTAGACAGTTATTAGAAATATTCTTCACCTGTAATTTTGACCGCGAATGGGAACGAAGTCGTGTTCCTTTGATGCCAAAAGTTAAATAGAAATAAGTCAACGTATGAACAATCATTTGCTAATCTGAGCACTACAGGCAGGACAATTAAGGATTGATACCGCGCACCTTCGCTGGTTTCCCGTACTGAAAATCTCGCAAGCGCACCCTTTCTGAGCTGAGTATCTGCCAGAGGAACGATTATCAACTGTGGATTTCGATGAAAGAATCGCGTTTTTAATTTGATCACAATGGATGGAGCGAGTGTAGAAGTATTAGGACAATAATATGTCAAGCTTGTGACGTACAAGTCACGATCAGTGATAGGATTCAGAATTAATGCCATACTCTGCGTTGAAGCGGTGCTATCTTTCACTGAATCAATGACATTTCACTTCCTTTTGTATCCTGATTGAAGTTTTCAGCTGTAAATGACAGTACATCGTGTCTTCAGGTATTTCTTCAACGCTCAGACGCTCAAACGCACTTGTTTAGATAAAGAAGCAAGTCGTCAGTTAAATTACTGACACTTAAGAGATGTCTCAAGTTTTCTGTGGGCTCTCGGCGGATCATTTCCATGAAGTATGCATGTGTTCAATAGCCGAGCCGGCTTATGTTCAGCGATCTTAAATAGCTGGATAAAAGTGTGATAAAATGCTGGAGTTTTCTTTTATTAATGCTGCGAATTGCCAACTCCAGCAATCACTAAATGGAATCAGATTTATGGTTACGGAGAGAAAAAAAATTGTAGTTTTGGGTAAGAAGAAAAGCCAGATAAGATTTTTAGAAACGTAATTATAATAGTAGCACTAAATTAGTGGTACAAGAAAAAACTGAATTGTCGTCGTAGCATTCGGGTAAAGAATATTCCAGTTACAACAATCTGTTAGCTTTTACACAAATGTCCATTTCAGACGTTATGGGAAAACGGAGAAACAACATTCAGAGTCAATTTTCTCAAGAATGCTCCTGAGCCGAGTTTCCTACAACGAGAAATTGACGCAGTTCAATATAGAGGAGCACTGAGCCGCTGCTAGATATAGGACGTACGCTGAAAAGCTGAGGAAGTCTAGTCTAACATTTTCATGGCTGTGCGGTACAATGAATAATACTGTTAAGGAAAGTATCATCTTTAGATTGTTTATTCCCGCAGCTCCACGGTCGTGTTAGAAGACATTTTGTTGAAAACCTTTTCCGTTAAGCATTTCAAGTACAGCTTCAATTCCAGCAAAATCATGGTAAATCGTTTTCTCTTCAGTATTTCACTCAGTGGTACAGTGACTGTTGTGTCAAATCTCAGTGAAAAGAAACCATACACCCGAAAAGTTACCAATTCTAATTATCCAATAAGAAGATTGTACGAGTATTCACGATCGTAATTTTGTGTCAGCTGATCGTCATATTAAAAAAAAGTTTACGACCCAAGGATCGACCGAACGACCAAGCGAGTGAATTCGCGCTCGCTCACTTAACTCCTATTTCGCATTCTGCAAAATAGTCGTAAAAATACCGTATTATGCAGTTTCTAAGCAATCGCTGTCCTCTTACGAAAACAGCTCTTTCGGATCAATTGGTAACAAAAGTTTGTGTCTGTTTCATCACAATACTCTTTCATCTAACAAGAATGTGAGTTGTGTGAATCCTCAGCATCAGTTTCGAATCTACATTTCTTCAAGGCCCCTTAGTTCAACTCTTCCTGCGTCGACCTCATCAGAGGAAAATAACTGCTACTTTGAGGTCATCATGAAACGAACAGTTTACAAGAACAGTTCCGTATGAAATCAATGGCTTCACCGCGCCGCAATGTCTACCAACTTCGTGACAGGAAACATCCTTTACATCGCCATTTGTTATTTTTATTACACTATTGCAAAAATGGCTCCAAGGTATTGTGTAATTAGATTTGTTGGAAAGTTGCTATGGGGTTTTGCTCGTCGCGAACATGATTGGCTATTCCACGCATCTTTGTCATGTTAGTGATTAACATCCCATAGCACACGTGTGTTGTAGTATTCAGAGTACATTCGGTAATAAAACAAATTTTCTTATATAATTATGCATGGTGGAAAAGAAAGAAAATTTGTTTCTTGCGATGTAAAGCAAGAAAAACGGCGGACCAGATGCAAACAAGCACACGATTCTCTCGTTCTTTGGTTTAGGCTGATGGTAGTAAATTACGGCTTGTTGAATGGCATCCACTTTTTAAAATGCTTTTAAAAAGGAAGTACAGAACCTTCAAAATATCTTCACCTGCAATCCTGACAAAGAAGGCGCGAAGTTTCGCTCAATCGTATTTTTTTTTCAACTAATTCAACGCATAAACAGCAATTTGCTGATCTAAAAAGCCTATTTAGCTAGCTTTCACCGGTAGCTAGTTGATAGGAGTGCGCATTGTAAACTTCATATCTTCACATGATCTGTTGAATAAGCTGAAATTATTTTAATATTAAATTAACTTTATTCCAGTGCAAGGCGAGTGAAAAAACTCAAAAGTGAGTATCATTTCACTGCAGCCCTTTATCAAAATAGTCACGATGAGTGATGACACAGTGATACGATTCGCAATCAAGGCTCGGAGTTAAAGACTTGCCGGCGTTGTCTTTTACTGAAACTCAAATTCTTGAAGACAATGAAAAGCCTGCCTATACGTGTGCTTGAAGAAGTTTACTACAGAGGTATCGTTCCACGTATCACCTACTGCATTTCCGTCTGGGGATCGTGCTCCTCGGCTACAGTTTGTTTGATTGGAGCAACTGCACATTAAAGCTGCAAAGTTGATACACAAACTACCCAGCGAAACAACCGATTCTGAAGCTCTCCAAATCGTAGAATAGAAGCCTTTAAGTTATGCTCGCCTCTATTATGTCCCAGGTGAACATAACATTGAACAACTTACGCTGATAGCTGTTGTTTGGGATACGTACAACTTGGAACACCATCTTGAAAGTCATCAGGGATGTTTTATCCTTACAGCTTTTTAGAGGAAAACTTAAAAATTTGATAAAGAGGCTTGCTTAATAAATTCTAAAAACCCAAATTTTTTGTTTTGAAGATTTTCGTTCAGTTTTATTTTAGGTCAGTTTTTTAACGGCTCTACCCCAGCCCTCCCCCAGCCCTAGGGTTGCCATATCCAGACCTGCCTCATCAAAAATTATGTAGATATGCAGAAGAACATTTCAGTTTCATTTTATATGTTTTCAGCAATGAAATTTCATGCGTTCAGTGAGTTATAGATTTTAATTTAGATCCAGCGTAAATTTCTTTCTCTTAAGTTAAATTGACAGTGGAGTGGAACCTTATTCACTTTAGCTTAAAAGGGCAACCGACGACGGTAACGTTTCGGTGGTGTATGTGTTGGAAACGCCTATATCCACCTCACCGAGATCAAATTGTAGAGTAATACTGGAGTTTTCTTTCATTAGTGATTAGAATTAGATATGCCACCTGGAACTATCATGGTATATCTGAGTTTTTAGTATGAAGAAAGGTTCGGTACAATTTTCCGACAGGTAGCAGCAGTTCACAAATTTAGAACTGACATTCTGTATTCAGCTATTATAACCGAACAGATAAAACTAGGTTAACGTCTACATACATTCCTCGAAAACATGTCTAAACTCATAAACGGCATTCTAAGTATTGCCATCGTGTCTTCGTTGAACGCCCCTGATTTTATGAAGAAACAAAACTGCGACATTTTCACGAAACGAGGCGAAGTTCGTGTTCAAAATGCAGAGAGCATACTAACACTACTCTGTGCTGAAACCGATCTCTACAAAGCTAGTAAAATAAAAGCGCGGAAAGTGTTGATAAAAGGTTTCATGATTTGAAGGGCTGTATGGTACAGTGGAAAATGCATTAGAGCCGGAAAAGTTGTATCCTAAAATACTTATTAACGTGCTATATGGTCCAGTTGAGACTTTTTTGGTTCAAATACCCTGTTTTCTTCTGCGCTCTTTCAACGTAAAGAAAAACTGCAGGCTTATAGATCGTCTGAAGGCATGTCATGCTTAACCTCGCAATTGTATTGTGATCCTTGGCTATGTATTTCTTTATTCATTTTCATTATTTCATTTCCGATGGTTTGTAATTTCAGGTTGTATAGAGGAGTTCAACCGCGCCTTGTCCACATTAAAAGCCTGGAGCTTCTTCTTACTCGCTACTCCCATGACAACAGACATCGCTATTAATGTATCGTTCTGACGTAAATGGCCCCGAGATATCACATAATTGCATCTTTAGGGAAGTTGCTATGGTCATTTGCGAATAATGTTCGCGAATATGATTGGCTCTTCATGCATCTTTGTATTCTGTGATTGACAACGCTCGCGCACTTATCTTGTAATATTCAGAGCATAATCAGACTGAAACAGCAAAATATTTTTCAATTTATGATACGAAAAAGTAATTCAAGTTTATTTTATTGCGTCAAAAAGGAAATTATGACTTGACTATTCATTTTCGTAGTCACTTACTCACACTAGCCGCAGCGATGGTATAAAAAATCTGACTTAGACACTAAGCATATTCATCTTATTGATTTTGTTTGGCATATATGAGAGTTAATTTTACCATGCTAAGAACCAAGTTTAGCTATAACCTGTATTGCCGCCCTTCCTTCGGACGTTATTTACAACAAATTTCAATACAAAGACAAAAATTACCAAATTCATTATGCCAATGATTCAAAAACGAAATACGTATTACCACATGACTGATGGTTTTCACTTAAACTGTTAAAATTAAGAACTCCACGTTAAGACTTGAACTGAAATTACTGAGTGGATAATTGTTTGTACTAAAATTAATTTGGAAAAAAATTAGGCAGAGCTTTCTTATTTCTTGACTAATGAGAAAGACGCTAAACAGCCACATTGTGAATATTCCTACTTTTGAGAGGAAGGGAGCACAGAAGCACTAGAATTCAGATAACTGGTTGCTTTGCTTAGACGTTCGATTCAATTGAACTGCCTTCATTGCCTGCCTTTATCAAAATCTTCTTCTGTCAGTTCATTTAGTTTTGAAAATCACCTTGTCAGTTTCTTATACAATACCCTAAAGTGCCGCTTGGAAGCTCTCCCGTTTTGGGCCTTTCTACCTGTAAACAAAATATTACTTTCCCACGGATATAAGCCCCCCTAATTTAAAATGGAATAGATTCTATTATTATTATGTTTCTTAAAAAGAGTTAGATAACATTGCACGTGTATTTCAATCAACACTGTCATTTCAAAACGTTTCTTTTATTCCGCCCATATGTGCCTCCCCCCCCCAAGATAAGCCCCATCGTTTTTAAACCTATTCAAACCCCTTACGAAGTTGTACAAGCCCAGGGCTTATAAACCGCAATTCATGGATTCCCTGCCACTGAGTACTTTTAACAGCACCTTCACACACACAACGAGTTAGACCTCTGCACGAATGATCAGATAATCTTGACACTTTCCGATAAATACATTCCTAGTGCAAGCAGAATTCCGCAACAAGGTTGATTTAAGCAGACAGCAAATTTACAACACTCCAGTCAGTCCCACTGAAACCTGACATAAATAAAAATTTCTCACTGATTTGGTGGTATACCTACTGAGATAACATAAAGAATTGGATTCTCTTGCTTTTGTCATTAATTTGTTGATTCGCAATGTAGTGAATTTGGCGGGAATGTTAGTTCGTTAAGGAAAGAAGCGCGAGTGTGAAAAGTGAAATACGCGTGCTTCACTGTGTTTAGTGCTTCGGAGTGAATTGTGCCGGAGAAATTTGAACAGGTTTCACCAGCTGTGTGTGCCGGCTTTTTTCATTGAAAAAGGCCTCCATAGTTATGTAAATAACAAATTCAACAATGTACGAAGTAAAACTGATTTGAAAATTTCAGTCAAACAGGAATTGAAATCCGGTTACGGAAGTTCTGGTTCTTTTTTTTAGATATTGTGGTCTAAGTTAGACTCTTCTGCTGCACTCCGTATAAATCATTGGGTAAGATCTAACCCTAAAAACAACCAAGCTTATTTGTTCCTTTTCTAATGAAAAGATATATTTAAACGTCGCGTTTATTTTAGGTTGTAAAGGAACAAAGGCAATGACGTCATTTTTTGGAGGCAAGTTCGTCACCACTCACAGAAAATCGACCACAGCGGAAGTGTAATAATAATTTTATTCAAAATCATCAAATATTCTTTTCACAATTGTCATGATGCAGTCATGCCTACGTGTTAAGTATCATATGACTTTCTTCCTTGGTCATATGTTGTGACAAGTTGTTCTTCAACAAAGGCTTTGATCAGTGAGAAGCCATAACAGAACATAACAACCCTCACGACAGTGTTGCAGGAAGATATTAAGGTCTGTTTATTTCTTTGTCATGTTTTAAACAGTTGCATTCCTTTGGGTAAGAGAGGGAAGTATATCAGGAAACAGTTCGCCTCCCTTCATTTTCAAGGATATTCATTGGATTTGTTTTGTATTGAATGTGGATGGTCATAGCCGCTCAGCTTATCTTAACAATTTCAGCGTCCACTCTACTCTAGTAACACGCAAACCAAGGAACTTATGTCCGCCATTGTTTTTCGTTTTTTCTTGTTTTTAGTCATCGTAAACTCTCTCAATACATAGTTAGAGGATTAAACCACATAATTCATATTTTTTCTGGTTACGGTCCTGACGTGCCGCTGTAAAACTCAGAACCATGCTTCTGATGAGGAATTTCGAAATTAGGCGAGCAAAATTCTGTTCCTCTGACAGACAATATTCATAAAACAGAGTAAAAATTTCCAGTCCGAATTTCTTTAAAAGTTTCAAGTTGGGCATGGTCTTTCAGTGGTTCGAGTTGTGATTTTTAACGCATTAGTCCTAACTTTTTAGTGTCTAAATATTCTCGATTCACATCAAGTAATTTATTTTTTCGGTCTGGTGGTTGAAAAGAAAAGGTAAAAGGGTCGTTAAAAAACCTTATCTTCTGGCCCATGTTAAACAAACATTTTTCGTTTAGTTCTGATTATTTCACTAGTGCTTTACCTCTGCTAAATAAAAAAGAGTATCTTCCCTTGAAACCGAACGATTTTATTGTCGGAAGTAGTTATGAAACATTCTTATGAATTTTGCTTAATTTCTTCCTACAGTATCAATACATTGTTGAGCAGACAATACAATTCACAAAGAAAAGAAAATCCTCATCCAAGCGATGCTATCTCATTGGGTCTCACACCAAATTTGTAAAATTAACACCAGAAGAACTTCATTCCAATCAGTACTAAACCTAAGTAATTAACTTTCCTTGTTTCCTTAATATGACATTTTTCGTCCAATAATGAGGGTATAAGAAAAAAACGTAGAGTTTTAAACCCATCTGTCTTATGGATTTCATTCACTCATTTCAGTTCTGCAGTCGACCACAGCGTAAATATTTAACACGCTTATCCGAGCAGAATTGCATAGTAATGCACAGGCTCAGATCACGCTAGTTAGGATCGACAAAGTGAGGACTCTACTGATTGTATGGCGACAAAACGAAGACCACTGCGGTATGAGCAGGTGATTTATCGGCGTTAGTCGAGCAAGTGCGTGTATAAATGGAAGCCTTGTCAACAGGGAGTCCAACATAAAGGCTTTTTCCGGGTTGTTATAAAACTCTGGAAACTTATGGCAATGTTGAAACCGAGTTTCAATGAAAATGCTCTTAGTCTGCGCGCTGTAAATAAACACAGCACTACACTTTTTAAGGACTCCCTGAGATGTTATATAATGATTTTTTTAACGACATTGCGTGGGCATTTATAACGGTAATTATACATTAAAATATTTTCGTCCTTGCCATCGCTCAAAATCCTCGGTACTGCTTTGCAAAACTAATCCACTGTCGTTGAGGTTCCAAGTACCTCATGTGTACTGGTATGATCTTAAGCTTTTCGGCAAACCGATAAAAAAACGTAGGGACTCTTTTTCTTTGTTGGTGGGCGTTTAAGTCCGCCCAGGAGGCAGTAAGGCTTCTCCCGGTACCATTTAAAGTTGTGGGCGGTTGAAAACAAAAGATATTTGTCGCTTGGAAAGACAGCAAGACTCGAAATCGTGTTGTAGGCTTTTTCCAATGCTCTCAACCAGCGTTCCTTTTTCTTTTAGCCTTCTGTAACTTCAAGTTTACCAGAAGAAAATGCACGTAAACAAAACGAAAGACTAAACTAGTGGGTTCTGTCAGACTTCATTAGCCATGACCAACCAACTTTAGATACGAAACGCATTGAAAAGTTAGCTACCAGTTAGATTGTAAGTAAAAGTTAACGTCTTGAAAAACACAACGGAAGAGAGGTAAGCCAAGAGTTTCAGTTTCTCTTTCTCATTATAGAGAGTATACGCTATTCGTACTTCTATCTCAAAAACACTTTTAGAAAGTCAGGAATAGAAAGGCAGAATACTCTTTAGCTATATCTAAAGATATAATAGCTAAAGGTATATTTTTCACAAGGAAGTTTTAATTAATTTGGGGTGAATTGTGGTAATACCTAATATCGCCGCTTTTTTGAATGAGTCGTGCACTTTTAATAAAAGACAAGAGGCTGTAATCGGGTTCCCTCAAAGGTATGGCACTGAGACACTATACTGAGCGAGGAAAGTCACCTGACAATCAGTTTGTTTTCGAGTTAGTTACACATTTTAAGACACCAAGGCGATAAGGCGACGAGGCTATTCGCGTCCTCCCTGTAAGCATCATGGAATTTCCTCAAGTTTTATTTTGAATGTAAACGATATTTTTTTGTGACAGGAAGACCGAAAAATCTCTTGGAAGAAATTGGGCTTCAGCATCGAGAACGCAAATGCATGTTGTTGTTCAAACATTTGAGAGGCATGGCCTTGATAAATTGAGTTCACACACACGTCACCTCATTTCCTTCCTCATCTTACAGAGCCTTGGAAAATAGAAATTACGACCAGGAAAACGTAATTGATAATTTATACAAACAAGGTTATTTTTTATGAAATGTGGTGGAGTCTCGATTAAGATAAAACAATAATAAATATATCCAATTACTTGAACTTGTAATCAAATAAAAGTGTGACTTCTAGCGACACTCACTTTACAGCGAAAGTGTGCATAACTGGACATGAGCAGAGTGCAGGGTCGTTTAAATTGTCGACGTCCTTCTCGTTTTCCTAATCTTTACGCCACATTGAAGTTTATGCCAAACACTTCAACTGTTTAATCGACCTTCAGCTGGATATGAAAGATGAAAGATGATACTTTCAGAGAATCCAGAGTCTGACTGAGCCTGCGATTTTCGACTACGATGCAGCGACCTCGTAGTATTTGTACTATGTTCTGATTGGTCAGCAGAAGTCGGAAAATTTTCGATACCTTGACAAAGATCTCCCAAAATCGGCAGTTTGGCAACGTTTATTGTGTGGGTTGTGGCGACTTGTCTCTTGTAGAAGCAGAAACGTTCGTATTGGTAAGGCCAAGTTGCGCTCTGTTTGCTTTTTACGTTGTCATTTGAAGTGGATTCTGTGTATGAATTCACCTCGTCCTCTAGTATTTACTCAGTTTTTTGATTACCTTCAGACTTGTGTCGGTTGAGCTCAATGCTTTTTTTAGTCCAAACGTCTTGGTAAGATTATTTCCAGCACCAGTTTCTTTGTCAAAGGAAAGGATTTTTCAATGGGCAACTGCGTTCACATCGCGTGATTCGTCTTCCCAGTCGACCTCAAATTGCATTGTCCTTGGGAAATTTCTTTTAATTTTGTTTTGAAAACGTCGTAGCTTTTAGAATGATCGAGTATGGCTGGTAAAGGAAAAACAGGACGTGTATGCTATTAACGAAATAGTATTTGACCCATTAGAGGCAGGTGCTGGTAGATATTGGCCTTGCGTATCCAAAGGATAACAGCAATGTAGATGAAAGAGATTGAAAGGTTTCTAATTCTGCCTCTAGTGACACGTAATAACACTCAGACACAATAGCACAGAACAATGCCGTTCACAAGAAGTTCGGAAGTTAGTCAAGATATCCAGAGCAGATATTGAACGATGCACGTGGAACCAGCATACATTTGAGTTAATTTAAATTAAGCTCTAATATCTAAGAGTCGACACGGTAAATATGATATATTCTTCACGCGTCTGCCGACATCCCAAATATACTCGTCAGTCAAACACCAGTGATGGTCATATTTTTGGGCATCAGAAAGATTCCAGATCATTCCTACATCGTGGAGTTCATGGTGCTCAGTGCTCAGTGTGTTGCGCTGCTTGGATCACTTTCAATGACTTCGTTTAAATTGTTTGTATTTTAATTCCGATAAGCCCTCGGTTCTTGTTGTTCGAAAAACATACGGTGTCAGGTCCTTGGTACTGTAGGCTTTTTACGTTCATTGTGCGGTTTTTTATTTGAATGCCGAAAAGTTATTAGTTTTGCATCAACAGTGCACACCACTGACTTGAAAAACTATCGCCATTTTCAGTTTCATCCAATCAGAAGAAAACCAAAACCAATCGTGCTTCACTCGTATTCGTTTTCCCGCGCTTTGCCTCAGCTACATGTAATTACTTCGGGTGTGATTGGCTCACTGTTTTGCCCTTTGTAATTGACCAGAATGATTACTCTGGTTTTGGTTTTAAGACATAGGCATGGTTTCAATCCTTTAAAACTATTTTTTAACTCTCATTTCAGCTGCAGACGGTAAAGAAGCAGTTTCTCGTTGTTGTGCCATGTTTCTGAACGTGCCTCCCGCATGCCCCACGGAAGTGTTTCATTACTTCAAAGAACGTCCTATTCCGCTAACAAAGTGCCGCGATTGGCTGGATAAAGAGTTTTTTCAGCGCTGCGAGGAGTTACTTCAACATCAGTTGACGTCCAAAGGTTCCTTTATTACCAAGAGCAAAGAAGGAAAGGTATATCCCAATATGAATAATTAATGAATAGTGTTACTGTAAGGCAAAGCAATAATCAAATGATCAATTTGGCTAATTTGAGGTGTAACAAACAACTGCTGCGGTGTATCACACAAGTCAGAAGAACAACAGAGATATTTGTATCATTGGAAGCAGACATTTGCTGGATTTAATCACAAAAAAAACATGGAAACCGAGTGTGAGTTCTCCCTTGTTGCACTATCATCAGAACAGACCCTATCTTAGGAGTCATGACAACGGAGACTAGTATTTTCGTTTCCCTCCTCCAGATGTGGATATAGAAACAACCAAAAGTACTATCAGTTTGAAAAAAACTACAATGTCATGAACTGAACGATTCTGGTTTAAAAGTTCTAAGGGAAAAGGCCTTTTGCTGCACTTTTGGTCAAAACGCTGCTAAAATTAAGTGCCTTCTCTCATACACAAATGCGACCCAAATGAACCTAGTGAAAAGTTAATTGTTATTCAAGAAATTGCATTTCCTTTAGCTTTTCTGGATTATCCCATGAAAAAAAGGTAGGTTGAAAATGTCCCCTCGACCCTGTCGATTCAGATGAAAACCTTGTGCATGTGTAGTTCATCAGTAACAACACTTCTATAGTAGCTTCAGTGCGCATGAATAGGACAATAACATGACTTTTGAAGGGCATATTGCTTATTTGCGGCCCGAGTAGCATCATTTGCGCCCGAGCG
>OMLO01000893.1_pt1 | contig 21489 bp, 7 predicted proteins | sample 1674811 | NCBI WGS metagenome assembly OMLO01 (sample SAMN06265003, study PRJEB25207) | coral metagenome | isolation source: Coral host | place: Mexico:La Bocana,Puerto Morelos, Mexico | collected 2008-11-13 | reverse complement strand
TCAGACCAAAACGGCTCAAAAACCATACCCTTTGGGGCGGCACATACCTATATACCTGATATAGGGGAGTACCCCCCGGGGGGTGAACTCCTTTTAACTTGACCCAAATTATATATATTTAGGCCGGGGAGGTCAGTCAGTCTCCCCAGACTCTTCTCACCTTCTTCCCGTTCAAAACTGAGCAGGGCCTGGATCGCCATTTCTGGATTATCACTTGCTGACTGCACACCTCGTTGAAGAACTTTGCGACACTTCTTAATGTCACGACACGACCTGGGATCAAGGTGTTACAAGGATTTAGATGTTATAACAGTTTAGAATACTGAGCGCCTGAGTTCCATCATTGAAACAAAGCTAAGCACTAAGTCCCTTGTGTAAATGATATTGATGGACAAACGTTTTTTTCACAAGTATGAAACTACATCGAAAAAGCTCTAAAAAACGGGATTCCTGAGGGACCATCCCTGGGAGACTGCAGAAACTCTCGGATTGAAATGGAAGCATGTGTCAACAATATTGCCAAAATGGGAAGCGAGGAAGAAAAGAGAAGTTCAAAGTTCAGCTAGCCTCCGGTATTGACAGCATCAGCAGAAAATCAGAGAAATAACAGCTAAAAATTCTTGATCACCTTGGAATCAGTTACAAGATTCTGACCTTAATATGTTGGCATACTCAAGCCAATACTCAGCTTCTCGTCCGTGATTGGACAGTATCACATTGTCCCAAAGTCTCTGGCATTCTGATATATTGTTTATGTGAAATGCCTGCCAGTTGCAACGAAAGAACTCAATAAGAAGGTGACAAGATGTCAAAGGATTTTTATTATCCCTCTAGTTCGTTTGCAAATTTTTCAGGATTGCACTAATAACCGGAACGTCTCTAACCATCAAGAAATGTACCATCAACTTATTTTGTTTCCCTATTGCCTCACAGACAGACACCTCCCATAAGCAGACACTTGGTAATAGTCACAGCCATATACGAACACTGCACTTTTAAACTCCCATAAACGGACACCTTTTCTGGCCCCGCGGGTGTCCACTTGCGGATAGTTCGACTGTGAAGGGAAAAGAAATTTGGATATCTGCTAATCCTTATTCAAGTGTACCTAACCTTTACCCCACTACATTGTATTTTGTTACAACACAGTGGTTCTCAAATAATTAGGAATCATTTCTGTAGCCTTGTTTGTCCAACTGCTTTGCTCTCACAAAAGTAAAACAGTAGATAGTAACAGTTTCAAGGCAATATTCATCAAATTTGAATCAGGTCTCACATTTACACTTTTCCCTTTTGCCATTTAAAACTTTAAATATCAAAACACCTACCTCGACCCTTGCCCAGGATCTCTCCAGAAGATTGGTAGGGTCCCCATCGTTACCAAAATCTACCAAGCAAATAAAGGAACGGATCTGAAATTCTAGCGTTTGAATTGGTAGAGAAGGGGTTTCACTGTGCTCTTAAAGAAACCAGTCCAATACATCCTAGCCTATGTGCAACTGCCGCCTCTCCTCAAAAAAACTGGGGAGAGAGATTTCTCTCCGATTTTTTTGATGGGAGGGGTGCCTGTACACGACCGAAATACATCCCACCAAGCCCTTGGTTGGAACTGCCCATGGCCAAGACAAGGGGAGAAGGGGATCTATTCACGTGACTGCTTACTCTTCACACATGACTCAAACCAATTTGCATGTTCTGTCAGAGAGGAAAAGAAGCTCACCAAGGATTGATATTTATTGGAAAAAATTGAATTTGCTAAGTTTAGCATTTGCATCACAGTGGAAAAAAACTAAACATCAAATTGCAAGCTTTCGTTCACATGTGTGAACTTAAAAGAATTATCTTTATGCCTGAATTAGTTACGTCATTATCAAGAGGACTGCCTGATCGAGTTCGACAGTAATAGTCAATCATTTCAACAACAGAGACCCTGAATATTAACTTACAATTTTGTAAATATTCTGTTGCAGTTTTGTAAGTCTCTCTGAGGTCTTTCACCTGCTGGGCATCTGCAGAAGGAAAAACAAAACTAATTTGTTACGGGTTAGCACTGAATTTCTATAATTATATCACTCATAGCTTAAGACATGCCTGTATGTTATAGCTTTCTATCAAAGAACTCAATTCGTTTTTGGAAAGATTACCTTGTTTTATAGGAAAAAATTACTTATTGGGACTACCTGCTGTGTCCTGCAAGGAAAAGGGTTCTTCTACCATTATAAATCCTTTATTGACCAAGCTTGTTCATTCAAGATAGCTGGATACCAGCCTTGCTCTTTTTGTTTGCCTGTTATGGGCTTCAATTCCTTCTCGATCCCATAAACATGCAGAAAAGGAACTTGGTCATGAATATCCAGCCATCTCTACCTCATGCTTGGTCGATAACCCATATATGATTACCTTCACTCCAGTCATCAACTCGTCTTCTCATGTAATCGCAATAACAGTGCCACAACTGAAGATAATCGTCACTAACAGAGAATCCACACCCCAAGGCAGTGTCAAGAGTTTCTAAACAATACAAGGAACAACACATTCAATGGCAAACATCATGCATAACACACCAATACCCCAACCAAAAAATGAGGACAAGATCGGAATGGATACTAAAATGCCAGTTCTAGTGTCTTGATGGAAATGTTTTTTTTAAACATTTACTGGTAAAAGATGGTAATGACTCAATTTTGTGAACTGTAGTTTCAATAATAATTGTTGCATCTACATGATACTGAGGATTTACCCAAAGTTAATCAGTAAATAAGCCAAATACTAATAACTAGGAAACAAAGCATGCCACCATTTGGACAAGAAAATAGCTAAAAGTCAGCATTACAGCATAAAAAAACAACAACAAAAATAATAGAAAACTCAAGTACATGCAATCAGCAGTATTTCTCTTCAAAGAAACTGGACTATCCTGGCTAGTAATCCATAAGACATCCTACCTTTCACTTTGTTATCGTCCTGATTGTTGCGTTCCTGACAAAACAAAACAAAAAGAACCAAGTTCTTAGAAAATAGAGTGGACCAATGAGAGTACCGCCGGTAATAAGTTCAGCTTGCATCATTACACAGGCAGGTGTATGAGAAGTTCTGCTGTTGGTGACCGACATAAACTTGGACGATCACACTACAAAAACTTGAAAGTATAATTACAGGATTGAAATAAATCTGCCTCAACATGCCCACTTTTTTGAGACAGGATTGGCAGATTTCCAATAAGAACAATGATCCACCAAAAAGATTCACATTGAGTGTGAATAAAGATAGTTAACATACCAGTGCTCTGAGGTAATTCTGCCAGAGAAGGGACACCCAGGGACAGTTTCTAACAGCACGTTCATGGACTGGAAGTACCACTGATGTTATCTTCAGGGTAGAATCCTGCCAGGTAAATAAAAGATGTCAACCAGCCATAAGGAGAAAAAAAATACAATAACCAAGAGTACATGCAGCTTCCTTTGCTTGCACTATTTCTGTGATCAGGTGTTGTTTCTTAACAGAAGCATTGTGCGATGACCCAAAGAAAGAGGTGAAGAAGCTTACCCGAGGCCAGGGTGCAAAAAAAATTTTTTTTTCAGCTTGCCCTTCAGTAGAGCTGTACCTAGGATGTACTAGTCTAATAGTCATTTTCACTAGCCTTGAAAAAAATATCCACTACTGGGCTTGAAAAAGTGTTGTCTGATTGTCCAGGACAAGTAAATTTTCCTGCCAGGCAAGTAATTTTTGATTCTCACTTGCCCTCAAGCTAGTTGTCTGACAACTAAATAAGAAAAAAAGTAAACTAAGACTTGGTCAGGGCAAGCAAAAGTGCAAGCTAGAATTGATTTGAAGCATTTTCGAAGCACTGCACTAAGACAATTAATTCATCAAAATCAAAATTAACACAATAGGTTGATCTCTAAAAAGTACTTCAGTAATTTAAATTTTCTTAAATTTTTACCCAAAAATCGTACTTGGAAGGATCAAATCCTCTTTTCCTGGTCTATGAGACAGGACACTCCATGCTGAACGGGTGTGCAATTCATTGACATTGACATTGAATTAAGACACTAAATAGATATACTTACCAAATAAGAAGTATACTCAGTCCACATGTCTCCAACAAGACAGTTTTCCTTCATGGCCCTCTCATACAAACACTGAATTCTGGCAGGATCCCCTTTCTTCAGTTCATAGTTCAAGTATGATTTATATTCAGCAGTCTTTGGATGCTGCGCCGAGCCCTACACAAGATCAAATACAGCTATAGCATACAATGTGATGGAGGAGGGATTGAAAAACATCACAACATTCATTCATATAAAGAAAAACATTTTATAGACAAATAGTGCATCAGACTTGATATAAACAGTTGTGGTAAAAGTAGTGGTCCACAAATATCTCTCAAAATGCATTAGTTTATATCCACCTAATGTAAATAGAGGTTTCAGAGAGGTGGTGTCTCGTGGTGACTGTCAAGTATTCATCTTTGCCCTAAAACATTTGTGGATTGCCAGCAAATTTTTGCTCGATTGTAGCAAGGAGGGCAGACATCGGAATCTCCTTTAATGCTCCCAGAAAAATTAAAGGAAACTCTGCTTACAGGGAAGGATGGGAACGGTAACCACTTGACAAAGTACAGGGGAGGGGGTGGTTAATGGCAGAGAAAGCTGGAGATAATGGATTACTAGGCAAGAATGGGGACTGGTTCTGCTAGCAAGTCCTTAGACTTACCAGTGTATCCTCAAATGTCAGGCATTCTTCTAGTTTTGCCAAGGCCTTGTCATAGCTTATCATCACGGCATCAGGAACAGAGTCCTCTAGCCAGTCTTCAAACTCCCTCAGTGTGGCTTGCATACCTGATAAGAACCAAGGGGCACATCATTGCAACAACAAAAAATTGCCTACAGAAATTACTGATCTAAACTCAGCTTATTTAACGTTTTTGATGACATATACATGTGTGTCATGCAATATATCTGTTTTTCTTTTACAATAACGGCAGAAATTCCTGCATGCTCATTGATCATTACGCAGACAGACATTATAATTTACACGATGATCATGCAACCACTGAGAATGAACAAGTCAACAATCTGTTATTATAAAACACAAATTGACATCAATTTTCATGCCTCTGTCCTGTTATTAATTATTAAGTAGTCTGTGGATCCACTTGGCTATAGCCTAATGGATCCAAAACTACTTTGACAAAGAGACTATATCATTATGAGTTCCGTGAGATCTTGCCAAAGTATATAAAGGGAGAGCTCTTGAACTACACAATTATGTACTACATGACTATATGTTTTCTGGGAGAGTAAGCCCAAAGAGTATCTGCTTAGGAAGCAGGGCTTTACTGAATTACTCCAGAGAACAATGGTTCTGTTAATATGCAATTGATTGACTTGATTTGAAAATGATATCATACATGTATGTACTTTTCACACAAATGTAACGTCAGTAATCTCAACGAGTAAGAATGGTTCTCCAAGCTGTGAAGTCATAAAGTATATACAGTGATACCAAAAGTTGCTCTGGGAAGTCACTTTCCATTTCTTGTTTGAAGTTCACATGTTTCAGATCAAATGAAAGACAGACAAAGAGTTGAGTATCCCTGCACTAAAACATTGTGAACTTTATCAAGCAATGGAAACAAAACTACCCATAAAACATCAAGAATGATGCTTTATAATTCCTTTCTTTAAGCCCCTGTAATGCGTATTAAAGAACAATAATACCATTGATAAGCTCTCCTGTACCTAAAAGGGGGACAGCTAGTTGCCTTTTAAAGAGCGACATCACTCTTTCCTTCTGAGAGGAACTGTGAAAAAAGATATCAAATCTTACATGTATATGTTAAACACACAAGACATAATTGCATTAAAAAGACGCTAAAAAATGTACAATGGATATATTATATACAGGCTTGGGTTGGGCTATTTAAAAGAGCTTCATTTGGCTAGTAACTGAGAAAAGTTAACAGATCATCAAAGCCTGGCTACAACTCATCGGATTCCAGACAAAGACATTACTACTCACAGTGACTTCTACATATTTACAAGTTGGTAAATGGTTCATTACCAGACTCTTTTGGACCCTCAACAAGGAACCGTGTTAAATCTCCTCCATTCTAAATTCTCTGGGGACATCGCATACAAACAAAATCCCTACCATGGGGACTTGGGCAGCCCGACCCCCACCCCCATCCTAGGTGCATTACATGGCATTTATAGCACGAAACTAACTTACATTTTCTCCATCATTGTCTCCTTGTTTTCCTCTGTCAGCATTTGCTGTTCAATAATAGAACGACAGAGAAGAAAGTATAATGGTTCTATCTATCCATGATTATCTCTATTGAAGGGGTGCATTGGATAAAGCCCTATGTTACTGAAATGATTGAAAAAGCTTCAAGCCCTTGTTATAGTTTACTCTATTTTTAATTATTATCTAACAATAACTCTTAATTATTAGTGCAGGTTTTTTTTAAGACAATAATGAAAACCAGAGTAAACTATTACAATGGCTGAAGGAAATTTCAATGCTGGTTACCTAAAAGTTTTCCAAAAAATAATGCACCTCTTCAATAATATTGTTCACAAAATTAAGCTCAAGCATACATACATGTGCACATACATGTATAGGTTGTAGTTTAAAGTTAAATTCAGGTAAAAATTAAATTCTTTTGTCTCTCACCCTATTAGTGTTATAAGACAAAGGAAATTGAGAATCAAACTAGGTTAAAATTACTTTTACCTGAATTTAATTTTTAACTGCAACATAAACAAACTTTATTTACTAGACTCACATTTAAGATTAGCTATGAATCTAATATCCTCAATCTAAATAATTAAAAACACTAATGAAATATAACTACAAATATTAATATTGTTAAAATCTAGAAGACAATACAAAAATGTACAATTACGATAAATATCACAGTACATGACTTGACAATAATTATTACTATTAAATAATAAAAACTATAAAACTAAGAATGCTAAGATTTTTATATCCATCACTGCAAGTAGCAAAAGGGTAAATTAACAGACAAAGCAAAAGAATGCAACCATGGCAAAAAAATTGTAGAAAACTGAATATCAGCACTTACCTCAAGGGATTCTAAAATATCTGTCTCAAACTCTCTATAACCTTCCCATATTGATGACCCCTAAAAACCAATAACAAGCAAATACACAAATTTGACCCAAAACACAATGTAGAAGTTTCTAACCAGTCTTTCTTCAGGGGTTTCACAATTCTTAATGTTTTTAGTAGGAGGGAAACTGGGTTTCGCAGGCTGGCAAAACATTTTGAACTAGACTCCTTTATAAGAAACCTTTTCCTGTACGTGGTCAAACCAGACCAGACAGGCATAATCATCATCACAACTGGCCAATATGCCCGATGCCCAGCCCTTAATAAAAACCTGCCTCGTCATTTTCATTGAAGTCCTAGTACTTCCTTTAAGTTTAACTATGTCTTTAAAATGTTTTTATTTTAATTTTATGCTACAAAAATAAAAGATGAATAATACATGTATTGGCCACATTTTACCTCTGTTACATGCAGTCCTGCCGCAATGATAGCCTTTTCAAATATTGATCTCACTTCTTGGAGACTCTCTTCACCTTCCATAATGTCCATCAGAAACTGACAATACAGAATCCATATTCGCACAGCTGCAAGGATTACAATAAAGAAACACCATTTGGGGACAGAAAGTGAAAAACTAATTTAAGCCAGTAAAAAAACAGTTCTCAGCTCAGGAAACCTTTGTCAAAACTTCATGATTTAGTGCTACCTAGACAGGGACCCTAAAAGTATAATTTTAATGATTCCTAAATCTAAATATTTCCAAGTATTATTTAAAGTTGCAGTAGACTTTTCATTTCTGATATGCAATGTTTGCTGAACACTATTTCAAACAGGATTGCATTTTTAAAAGACAAACAAGTGATTACTATTGGTTCAGTATCAAGCTTTTAAGTAATACTCAGGGGTTTAATTATGGGCTGGGCATCAGACAAATTGACCAGCTGTTAACAATGCACAGAAATCAACAGCAAATAATCTTATGGTTTTAGTATAAATATACTAGTCTAAATCCTCTTCACAGACACAATTCAAAAATGCAAAGAAGTGCTGTCAGTTTGTTAACAAGCAGTCACTGCTACACTACTCACAATCTACACCAGAATAGATAGTGAGGAGCGCATCCAATCAGAGAGTGCCAATCATCATAAAACACTAGTAGATTTATACTAATTATTGACAGCAAGCGATAGTGCATCCTTCTCTTAAAAGGGTGTCTACTAAAACAAGATCAGACTGCACACCCTCATTCTTTTACGAGCAATAGTCAACTCGGCTATCCTTCAATGACTACATGTATTTGCTCAAAGGAAGCTTGAGGTTATTTTATGTTAAGTATATGTAAATTAAACATCAGGTTAATTAACCTACATTGATAGTCTTTCACAGCTCTCTCAAACAGAGCTTTTAAATTTTCCCTCTGTTCTGGTATACATGCCAGTGGAATTTCATCCTTGAGCCACTCTGACCATAGCTCTGAAATAGCAAGAGAATGAATAATTATATTTATACCTGTCCAGTAATATATATTAACATGAGAAATTGTTGTTTATGACATTTCCAAACATCCAGAAGAGAGTTGAAAATGTGACGGATGAAGTGAAGTGGTTTTGACAAAATTTGAATGTTTACAAATAAGGGGAAAATGGTTAAAAGTGTTTGGTATATATCTTCTTGTAAAAGCCTATCCAGACAAGTTCACAACACCAGGTCCAGAAAAAAAGCAGAGTGCAAGGAAAATCAACTTTTGAACCTAGTAAACTAACTCATGTACTAGCCCCAAAAGCATTGTCGTCAGCTTCCAAAATAATTCTTCTTACCGTGATTTCACTTCTTACAGTACTTAATTTTCTTAAAGAACTTCACTTGGATGGAATCCACTCACCCAACTGCAAAATCCACTAGCTAACAAACACAACTTCATAAATTTATAGATGATCATCACAGTTATACACACAACTTCAGCAGTTATGAAATTAAGCCTGAAAAAAATTCAGGCCTGAACAGGATTCGAACCCATGACATATATTCTTTTACATTCTTCACCTTCTATGGGTATATTATGAACTCACAATGTGACCAGCTCCCAGTTGGCTTGATAGCTCAGTTGGTAGAGTACTGCACCAGTATCGCAGAGGTCATGGGTTCAAGTCCCGTTCAGGCCTGAATTTTTTTCAGGCTTTACTTTCACAACTGCTTACATGTGTGTGTATAACTGCAATCATCATCTATAAATTCATATCTTTCTCTGCAGTTCAAATGTATGAACTTTCATTATTCATTTACTAACACAACTTTCTTTGCACACTGACAAGTGACCATGAAAGATAGTTGTCTGTTTAAAAAAGATGTAGCATTTTTATGTGTGGTGTTTATATGTAGTTAAGGCCATGACTGCATGTAAATATTACTTTACAGGAGATGTCTAGCTACAGGCATCTGTTAGCAGGGGTTTGACTGCATTGTACAAACATTACTTTACCTTCTGTTAATGGGAAGATCTTGTTCATACCCTCCCTTGCATTCCTCACTTTGTCAAGGTCACCAGACTGTCTGAGAAGTTTGATGAGTTCAACATGAGAATCATAATGATATGGATTGCCCGCCACCTGAAAATTTAATAATTGACATGGTACTTCAGATTGAGCGATTCTTTGAATAAGCACAATATACAAGATGCAGTACCACTGTGCTTGAACTCAGATGTTTTACTTGACCAATGCACAATATATACCATCATAATATTATATACTGTTATACTAGAGTCTCCCAGACACAAAATGAATCCCCACACCTCGACTGGTTCTCAAATCTCCCAGATACAAAAGAATCTGCTTAGAGTAGTGTAGTTTCCCATTGATTTTTATGTTCTGTTTATGTTTGGGTTGCTTACATACAGGTAATTTGAGGCATTTATCTAGGCTATACAATGAGCCCGCAGAGCTTTTATTTATATAAGATTATTACAGGTCTGCATCACAGACAGTATGTATTTACTATTAAATAAATACTCCTACAATATATGTTATTTTTCATGCTGTCGTAAGATAGTTGTATTGGTATGTAAATTTGTTGGTATGCAGGTTACATTATCATGCTTAAAACTGAACATTTAAGGATTTTGTCCATTAGGAGTAGGTGCACGACAACAACTCTTTTTTCATTGTTTGTTGTAATAAACTATGTTAGTGTAAGTTATGAAAGGTGAATTGATCAACATTACACGAGCGTGGAACAAAGAAAAAATCTGAGACCCTGACAGGAATCCAACACATGATCTCCCAAACACTGGGCAAGTACTCCATTCACTGAGCTATGAGAACTCGTGGAGAGCAAGGTCATTTAACTGAGTTCATATGTGACAGGTTTCCTGCATACTGCTGGGATCAGCACTGTCAAAGTCAACAATACAGTAGCATGGCCTATTCTGGGCTGGGTTCTTTGCTTTAACAGATGCACACTCACATACACAAGGATTATACAAAACATTGACCTTGGTCCACAGACCTCCTCAAGAAGCCTGTTCTATAGAAAAGTCCTATGAACCTGGTTCACATGGATCACCTCATGGACTGGTCTGTGGAACTCCTTAAGGATCCTATCCACAGGCCACCTTAGCCTAGTCCATACCAGCTACCTCATGGACTATTCCAGGGACCTCCTTATGGAACCTGTCCATGGACCATCCCTGTGAACCTGGTTCACATGGACTTGCCCACAAAGCTTCTTATGGATCCTATCTATGGACCACCTTAACCTTGTTTACATGGAACACCTCATGGACTGGTCCATGGACCTCCTTGTACAACTTGTTGATGAACCACCCCCGTGAACCTGGCTCACAAAGACTGCCTCATGGACTGGCCCACAAAGCTTCTTATGGATCCTATGCATGGTGACTCTTGCAAACCTGGTTTACATCGAGCAGCTCACTGACTGGTCTATGGACCTCCTTATGGAACCCATCCATGGGGTACCCTGTCAACCAGCTTCACTTGGACCACCTTCATAGACTGATCCATGAACCGTTCCCAAAGGCAAATATTTACCTGGTAGTATCAGGGATGCGCCACAGACAGAGTATAAATAAACAATATAAAGGAAATACTGGGTATACACTATACTATAACCTGCTTATATATTCGCACTTCACAAAGCAAATTATACAACAACACGTCAGGTTACAATGTAACATACCGTGCCCTAAGCACAGTTTATGTTACAAAACGGTTCCTAATTATTACGAGGAAAGCTAGCGTTATGAAAACATTAGGCGACTATAGCTTTACCGACGTCTATAAAATTCTGACAGCTGTCCACATGTGCGCGCCCACAGTATCAGTACACTGTAGTACAGGGAGAAATACCTGAAGCTCCAGCTGTTGAACTTTTGGATCATGAACTGCCTCGTTTGCATCGAACTCATCAGAATCTGAACTGTCACTTTCTTTGCCGGCACCCTCATTCATGTTTTCTTCGGCTTCTTGCTCGTCAATCGTTTCGCTTGCGTTTCCATCCACTTCCATCTTTGTATTTTCCGCCATATTGGAACTGTGAAAAAGCAAAGGATTGTGGGAATAATGCTAAGGACTGCGATATTCCTGGATGGCGGAAGTAGAAGGGAAGCAAAAGAAGTATGCGCAATTCAACCTCATTCGCAGGGTCTCTTATTTTCCCTTTCCCCGTACATCCCCCCGTACCCGCCCCTCGCCGAGCCCCCGCCCCCTGGAAGGGCGGGAAGACCCTGGGAACGAGGTGGAAAAATTTTCTGTCAAAATCTCTGGAGATGGAGTAAACATGGCCGACTCCCAGGAAAATTTTAGCGCCCCCGATTTGAGAGATGAAGAAACTGTGCTAGCCATTCGTCTTGCAGAAGCTCTCCGTACTGATGAAGTGGAAACATTCCTCGAGATTTACGACAGTATTCCGTCTACGACAGAAACCAAACGAGTGAGTAAGCTTTACTACAAGCACTCGGATTTTGTTGCTTCTCCGCGCGACTGGAAAAGTTAAAATTTTTACAAACTCGATCGTTACTTTTTTCCTTCGCATATTTCATGTACTTACACGCTGGAAAAAGAAAGAAACCGCTTGCAGTTTATGGAGAGTTTACATTCGTTAACCGGTTGCCATGTGAACAACCCGAACATAATCTTTCATCTTCTAATATTCGCCGCAGAAACATGAAATGTTGAGCGACAGAAGTTGTTGATCTGGTGTTGAAATACGGTGTTTGATCCGTTGGCAGTCGGAGCAGTTGCCTGGTGGCGAAAATTTATGCAATTTAGGACATGTGACCATCTTTCGGGTGGATATTATGCAATCCTTGAAAACCTTAACCAATACGTTCCCCAATTAGAAACGTGGACTCAAAGGTCACACAAGGTCTTATATGCAAGACTGACAAGTTTCATATCCTGTATCGTAAACGTTCCATTGTCGCCAGTTAACATCAGACTCCAAGCTTAGTAGTTTTTAAATTCCGATTTACTTCTTGCTACTCAGACGAATTTAGTTTAATTATATTACGTGGGATCTTACAGTAATTCAGACGGATCTATAATTCGACCGACCCACTCATTGACACGTTGATGAGGACTTCAGGTAAAAATAATTTTCACTGCGTATTATTTTAACTCTAGAAGATGAATTTCTCAGACCATTTAAGGAAATATGAACCTGTTTGATTGATTCAGCACTTCGCTTTGCAGTTTTCGAACAAAATTTGCACTGTACAATACTGTGTTTGCGGGGCAGATTTTGCAAGTGATGTAACACATGTTGCGATTTACGATTGATGATTGCATCGTTACGATCCGAAAAAGAAAGCTGAAGCAGACAAGACATTTCGTGGCCAGGAATTCTTTTAAGTTTCTGATATTTTACGAAATTGTCTTTGTCTCCATCATTTCGAAATATCCTTCCTTGCATAATAATTAGCTTCGACATGCGTTTGGATTATAAAGCTTAACATCACAATGGAACCTGGATATTCATTCACTTTCGCACATGTTCGACTGCACGAATTTTAAAGCGCACCGATTAGTTTTTGATTGAGGTTCTTATGCCACTATTTGTTCAACATATTAATTCTAAATCTCAGCAAGACTTTTTAAGCACTCCAGGCGTTTCTCAAATCGATTGTGTTTCTGCTTGGTCTTGTACTTTAGAAAATTTAATATCACATCCGTACATTACGTTGGCCAGATATGGTTTGTTCATTTATTTTGTTCGGTTTGTTTGTAGAATCATCGGGATAATTTTTTACCAGAAATTACAAACTTATTGCTGTCTAAGATCGAATTATTTAGTCTGCATTTGTTACTTCAGTACAAACATTACATCATCTTGCGAGAAGTATATTGTTAATACCTTATTTATTCCTTCGCTAACTTTATGAGGAAAAATTGTTGAACTGTGACATTGAGGTATTCTTTCTAAAATATGCAAATAGTTTAACTTCAAGCCCTAGATAATTTTACGGTAATGTTATGGTCAACTAATCCCTGGCTAAGAAACCAGACAACTGGAAAAAGTCTGTCTTGATAACTGTGACAGCAAGCCCTCAGCATGGCTTGATTATATTGGTCTTCAAGTTTAAATTGTGATTGTTTTAAACATTTACCACTCCAAAATTACGGATTAACATAAATTTTTCTTTAATATTAGTTGTATACACTGAGGTACTTGTCACTGCAATATCGCTTACAAGGAATATTATATATGTGATTTTTGTCCTCGTCACCTAAGTTTGTCTGCTTCTGCTCATATTGTGTTTGGTAATGATAAGAATGGATAAGGGCTAAACTAATTTTCTTCTATATTGGCAAGCGTATTTGAAAGTAAAACCTAACAAAGTTGGCGTCAGGTCTGCTTAATTGCCACTCGGAGCCCATTTGACATTCCATGCACTGTTAAATGGAATTCAGAACTCAAAGGCCCTGGCCTGGGATACCTTGTGCAACTTGTTTAGATAAATAGATAGACTGGTACATCATTTATTAAAGGGACTTCACATCACAGTTTTGAATTCCATGTCTTTCATTCCAGGAACGTTTACTTGTTTACGCGAGAACAAATTCCCGGTAATTTGTGTATTGCTTCAAAGTTTAGCCTGTACTCTCATGCTAGCCTTCTTACAGGTGACTCTCGTGCTAAAAAAAAATGTTAAATACACGGAATGCAAACTTTACACTTTGGTAGCATTACAAATGTAATTTGATCTGGCCCAATGATCTGATCTGACTCGTGGTGGCATATATACAGTGAGATATTGATCATAGACCTAACAGTTAATTTTGTGTGTTATGCCTGTTTTGCTTTTTCGCCAAATATATGCTTTAGAGGTTAGTGTTTAATGCACTCATTGTCATCTTTAGATTTTTCTGTGTGACTGAAACCTGTCACAAGTGTCTTGACTGTACAGCATGGTTTAAACTCATATTTCTAAAATCAATAGCACCAAACCTCGTGCCTACGTGACTTTGGTCATGTCAACACAAGGCAAGGAGAGTACTCCTCAGTTTCAAATAATATAACATTTGTTTGAATTGGTTTTTGCTTTGTTTGTTTTAAGATAAATTTTAAATCACAGATCAGGAAACATAACATTGTGTGCAGATAAGTATTTTAGTTGATTAGTCAAAGTGGCAGAGGAACTATGTGAAGGATTGAAACAAAACAACAAACCTAGAACCTCTAGCGTCAGTCAAATACTTGTACCGTAATATATTATTTTTTTATCATTACAGCTAACACACATGTACTAACGTGCTAAAATTAGTGTTAATTGTATGCAAGTTTTCCAGTATTGTTCTGTTCCTTTTATAGATTGATCAAATAAAAGAAATGGCACGACAAGTTGCAGCACTTCCAAAGAAGAAATTTGAACTCTATCGTTCAAAGAAGATACTCACTTGTGGTGATCACTCCCTTTTTACAGCAGGAACTAATCAAGTTTTAAAAGACAAATTAGGTACAAACTCATTAGGCGTAAACATTACTATGGCAAACAGTAGTATAGAGAAGGATATATCAAGTATTCCTCAGCATCAAGTGGATGTTCGTGATTCTGGAGAGGTACTAGACAGTGAAATAAAGCCAAAGAATGGAAATAAAAAGAAAAAGAAATCCAAGAAAGGAAAATCAGCTAATTCTACTCAAGAACAAACTGTTACTAACACAAGCACTGGAGAACAAGATGGAATTAATTTGGACATGAAACCCAAGGTTCTCAGTTTAGAAAATTGTTCACCTCTATGTGTTAAAATGAACTCAAATTTATCAGAAACAGACATCTCAACTGGAAATGAACAGAAAACAGTACAGAATCCCAAGTCAAATGTAATGGACTCAAAACCTTGCAGAAGCTCTTCATCAAACGATAGTGGGATTGTGACACCTGATTCAGGCTTGGGTAAGGTTACATGTAAATAACAATAAAATTTTAAATAATATGAGGGATAAATGAATTGGGTGTACATTGCCTTTCTCTTTATCTCCAGGTTTTGTGTGTTGTTCAAGTTGTGAGGACAACATCTTGGTTAATCCAAATAGGTGGCAAATAACATGTATTTATTATCCAACTGTGGTGAATATTGTCCAAAAAAATACATGAAGCAAGTACAGATATTTAAAGATTAGCCTCCATATTCTCGGATATTTGTCGGCAGACATTATCTGTTCAGAGAGGAGAACAGTTTTCCCAGAGCATGAGCTTTAAGGAACAGATGATGTGTAAAATGGAGGCTACAGCAGTTGGATAATAAATATTCCATGAGATGTTTTGATGGGTAGTATCACTGCCTGTGTTTACTTCTTTGTTCTTTGACTCGCCCTATCATGGCTACGGGCTCCTCCAAAAAAAAACACCCAGCTCAGTAAAATATACCACAAGTAAAAATATTTACCTCACCACTGCGTGGCTCAGTAAATATTCACTTCCACCTCAGTGAATAATTTGTCAATGTGAAGACCAATAATGGAGTGCCTTGAAACTACATGTATCTCTACTGTTGAGGTTTGTGATAGCTCGGCAGTTGGACAAACAAGGCTATAGAAATGTTGACTAATTACTTGAGAACCACTGTGTTGTAATAAAATGCAGGACAGTGGGGTAAAGGTTAGGTACAGTTACATTACATAGAGTCTATAGAGATTCACAAGGTTTGCTTAGTTTATTGGAGTTGAGATTCAAAAAGAGCCTGGAATACAGATGCATGATGATTTCATGAAGGTGGGTAGAAGCTGCTGAAAATGTCTTGCAAAATGTCTGTTACGGATCTTGCTATTGGCTGCATGATCATTCCATTGATAAATGCTGATTATAACGTTTTGTCCAACCACGCTGGTAGTAAGACCTTCACAGGGCATGCATTTATGAAGAGTTTAGGTATCCTTTTCTGGGGAAGTACAGGAGACTACTCCCATCTATATGGAAGTGTTGAAAATACCCATAAGTGAAATACATACTGTCTTTGTTGGTATTACTGTTCTGAGAGGCCAGGTGAATCATGCTGATTGTTTTTATTTTTTGTCAGGATCATATACCTCACCAGTTTTCACCAAACAGCCACCATTTGGATTTCCACCTTCATCTCAAAAACTTTTGGAATCTGCCTTAGGTCTCTTACCCAATGTTGCACTTCAAAAGGACCATTCATCAAGCATCATGTTAGGAACTTCAGAAAATGTTAAAGATGCCTTTCAACTATCTGAGGACTCTAGTAGCAAACAGAAAGTAGGGGAACAAAATAGTCACAATCTTCAGGTATCTAACCCTGATAGAACTGATATGCAGAAGAAAGAGATTGTTCCTAAAAATAGTGATATAGAGGATGACCCTATCAGTGACATTTCTGACACTAAAGAAATTTGTAAAGACTTTGTTGTGATTGAAGGTGATTCTGTGGACGGAGATGTCTCAAGTTCATCTGCGGTGGAGGAAGAAGGAGGTTGGCAGTCGCAAACCAGGAGATCACACCGTAAGAAGAAGAAGGAACTTGCGGCAAGAGCCAGCCGGGAAAGGAATCACATGGATAGATTTCAAAGGAGAGATTTTCATAAACAACAGTCAGAATACCAATTTAGGAAAAGTCATTATCGCAGAAGGTCCGTGGAAGATAAAAAAAATGCTGTCAAGACAGAGAAAAAGTTCCAGAACAATGAAAACAAAAGCAGAACTGTTTTAGTTGAATCTTCAACAATGGATTCAAATATGGATGGGCAAATCCAGGCAAAAAGTGATAAAGATAATGGTTCAAAAGTTGGCAAAGGACCTTTGACTTCTGATAATAAACTTATTTTGAAAAAGGAGGTGCCGCCAACTCCAAAAGTACTATCTTACAGAGATGTGTTGCTAAAGGCCAAAGGCACAGGTAAGGTTCAAAACAGGAGCATTGATGGTAGACAACTACACTTGCTAAAAAAAACCTCAATCTATATATTGAGACTTAGGGTTAGCTCTAACCCTATATATCAATATATATTTCTTTGAGAGATTAGTTATAACCTGTCAGTCTGCTCACAAGATAGCCTTCAGAGAACACAAGAGAAGAAAATTTTCCCAGCTGTGCAGGGGAATATAAAGTTTTATTCTTTTATAGGACTGCTTTTGAGTAAAGGAAAAAGTTGGTGCAGAAAAAAAAACATTGAAACTAATATACTGTTAAATTTTGTTACTGTTCTGCAGTTGGAAGTTAAGTCAAGAACCTCTTTCTTGTATCTAAAACAGGATGGTGGGGCAATGGTTAGGAATATATTGTCTATATTAAACTTGACCTTTCAAGTAAATAATGGGCCTGCAATATTTTCATAATTCTGTAGCAGAACGTACTGAAAGTAGTGACAGTGGAGTAGATGCTAACAGTGTCAGTTCTTGTGAATTGAGCAATCTGCAGCAAGAGTCACCAAGCGATTTGTTCAATAAACAAGAGTGTGTTGATTACTTACAAAGTGGTAAGTGGGAATCCTGATCAATTTTATTTATTTGCTTACTTAGTTAGAATGATTTTCAATTTAGTATCTTAAAACCAAACCCTAAGGGGTATTAGAAAATAACCCAAAGCAAATATGTGCACTGATTGGATTAAGACTGTTTCTATAACTCAGTAGAAACACAGAACTAGTGCGACCTGTAGACACAATGGTGGCGTGAGCAAAGAGAATTTACATTTTGATGATCAAAGTAAAAGAGTTCATTTTCTTTTTTGCGTCACAGTATTTTCTATGCATGTATGGATCATAGCTTTTACAAGTTCGGTGGCTCCTAAAAGAGCTGTTCTTGGTCATAAGCATCTGCCTGCATTTCTTGCTGTTAAACACTTTTAAATCTTCAATAAAAAATCTTTAAACCATCATGGGAGCCATCTTAGAGCAGCCAAACATCCCTTAACGGAGAAGCTCCATTCCACCACAAAGCTGTTCTATACATTGTTGCAATGAGCTGTGATCAAAGAAAGCTTTTAAAGCTACTTGTGTTCAATACTCCATCTCCTGGCAAAATGCCTGGCTATTAAGCTACAAACAAACTAATGAATGAAAGCGTTCTTACTGTTGTAAAATTCTACTAAAAAATTGGCAGGAATGAAAAATACCGGTTAAGAAATACTATAGAAAGATCAAAAAGTATGTTTAAATTGGTAGACATCGTGTCCATACCAAGTGTTTCAGTCTGGAGTATTCCCTGTTTTCAATGTTAGTGAGTTTACACAGGTTAATATTCGATAAATCAGGAAATGTTTGGAAAAAAATATATATTTCACAAAATTGTACTTTTGAACTACTTTCCCAAAATTTATTTTTCAAAATCTGAGTTGCCAAACATGGGGTTCAGCTTATCTACACGTATGGCTTATCTGCCAGTGTTTAAGGTATTTTTATTGATAGCTTTTACTTTAGAAGGTGACTGTTGATTGGACACAGAATAGTTAATCCTGATGCTCATTATCTTTTTTTGTTATTCCAGCTTGGAAGAAAGTTATGTTCAATGCCAAGCAGGGTGAGTATGAAATAGTATTGTTACATGACTCTGACAGAAATATCTGCCAAGATATCTGATTTAAATTCTTCTCCAGCATCAGGTCACGTGATGTTACACTCAGGAACTGTTTTTTTTTTATTCTTATTCAATAATTTTCATGTGCACATGAATGCACTGTTAGTGAGAGTCATAAACAAACGATGCCATGGAAAATGTCTTATGTTCTGAACTGCTGTGCTTGAATCATTACAAACACTTTTTACAGCCAGATTAATGCAAGGATCGCAACATTCTTATCCTCATGATTATCAATTGTAATTACTAGTGTTTCCACCCCTGGTGGGAAGGGAGAGGAACTCCCATATTTAAAGGACGGGGTTGCATGTCATACCTTCAAGGGGTTAAAAAAAAAACAGTTTTGGTACTGCTTAGGGTGTTCAGCATCAAAAGGGTCCACAGCAGGAACTTTCATGATACCTTTTGGGTATTGCACTGAAAAAAATGTCATAGAAGATATTGTTGTTCAAGGATTGTTGCCTCAAAGGGGTAAAAAACTAGTTCAAGTCAAAAGGATCTCATTTCCTTTCAAGGGTTCTTTTCAAAATTTCCAATTAAAGTGCACCATCTTCCTTTGAACATATAAATGGGAGTTTTTCTTTTCTGACTTCACTTTGACTCAGACTTAATCACCATTAATTGCATACCAACTGAACCTTATAGATGATGTCAAAACTAACATTGTACTCTCTTCCCTCAGGTCTTGTTATTTACTTCAGTGTGGATTCTGATCCAGTTTTGTGCGAACAAAAACGTAAAAAACGTGCTGGCGACAATGTCTCTTCAAGGCGAAAGTAAGAGAAGAAAGTAGTTGACTCTTTAAATAACAATTTGTCATCTCCAGGATGGGTTTTGTGAAGAGTTTGATTTGTTTTCATCTCAAAGTCTATTATCATAGTGCAGCAATTCAATTACAGATAGAGTGGTTTTCAATTGAGTGCTGAAAGCACTGAGAGAGCAATTACTTTGATTATTTTTTTTAAACTACTGTTGAAGATTGGCTAAGTAGCCCAAGGGCCTATTCACATGGAAGCATGGTGAGGTAGCTTGCCTAACCGTGGTAAAGAAATACTTGTCTTCATGCAACCCCAGGAACATGGGGTGAGGCCCAAAATGCAATCACATGGTCACAAAGCATTCACATAAACAGAGCACTAACATTTTCTCTGTTTGTTCCTTACTTCAATGTCATTGCTGCAGGCAAAACTGTTTGATTCCACTGATTAGCCTGATTATCCAATTCCAAGTTTTAAATTGTCACCAGCACTGTCAATTTCACCAGCCTTTTAGCAGTTTTGGAGGTGAATTGTCAAAATAATTCCCCTTTCTTGAAGCGGTTGGCAGCCATGTTATTCTGCTGTGTTTCTGGTTAGGCAGTTACCCCACTCTGCAGCTTTTGCATGGAGAAAACTGATCTCACTGAAGCTTGGCTAACCGGGTAACCTGCCTTTCGAATGCAATGGAGGTTCCCACATCCATGTGAACAGGCCTAATTGGTAGGTAACTGGTTTGGTTTTTGTTTTACAACACTCAATTGAAAACCGCACTATCATCTATGCTCATTGTTTTACAGCAATTTTGTTTAAGTATGCTGTTTTTTGAAATTTGTTTTCAATTTGACAAGGCCTCCAGTAACACATATTTAATTAGTATTTTCTGATATCAAAAATCCAGACATGAAAATGAAAATGTGAAAATCAACAATTTACTATTTAATAGGTCATTATCCTTCAGAACATGAGTGAGGATTTTATAATTAGTGACCTGAGTTTTCAGAAACACACAGATGACTCATGGCAAGAAATTTATATATAAGATGTCTCGCATATTGGAGTGAGATTTGATGGTGTAATTAGGAGAAAATTCATTGTAAAAGGATAAGATCATTTTTCATGTCTTTTCCCAGGTTATAAGTAACAAAGCAATTATTAAACAGATATAATGTCTTAAAAATTTGAAAAAAAAAAAATTAAAAAACCTCATCTTTAGCTTCAAAAAAAATTGTTAATTCCTAGCTAGAATTAGGAAGATGCACTTAAAAAGAGGGCAGTTCTTCTTTGAAGAAAGATCTGGGCTATGTAGAAAAAAAAATGTGCACAGCAGTGAACGTCGGGTGAAGCATATGCTGAAATAAGCAAACAAAGTTACTTGAATGTGTTTAAAAATTAAAAATACTGAAAATTTAAAAATGCTTAAATCTGATGGTAGTAGGTTAAAAAAATCAGTAAAGATGGACAGGAAAAGAAGCACTTATTCTTCTTGTGACTTTTTTTTTTCGTAGTCAAGACATTGGCTTCTGAGCAGTGTGTAGGGATGCTAATTTCTACTTTTTGTTCCTGCCAAAAAAGGATTGAACTTACAACAAAATTCAT